>Ga0209723_1000034_pt1 | contig 263704 bp, 244 predicted proteins | sample BiotimSIPDNA_2_FD_185750 | JGI IMG/M metagenome (GOLD analysis project Ga0209723, IMG submission 185750) | Anaerobic biogas reactor microbial communites from Washington, USA - Biogas_R2 time_0 SIP DNA (SPAdes) (version 2) | ecosystem: Engineered > Bioreactor > Anaerobic > Unclassified | place... | reverse complement strand
CTTTCTGCCAATCCACATACATCTCTTCAAATCGCATCTTCCGGATCTCCTGTAACATCTCCGTCCGTCTCATCCGTCACCTCCATGAGGTAACTTATCAACCGGACAGTTTATCTGCTACAACACCCGACAAATCATTTGCTCCTTACACCGCCGCAATATTTTATTGACGGCTTGCGTCTTTCTCCCTATACTGCCGCCACAAAATCAACGAATGCAGACGCCTCAGCGCATATTTCCCGGCGGGCAGCGCTTTTCCGGCCCGCAGAAAGGCTTGCCGTCATGATGGATTGGTTTTTTTCTCCCTACTTGATCTGGACAGTTGTCGGACTTCTGCTGCTCATTACAGAGCTAACGACATTAAATTTCATTCTTTGCTTTTTTGGACTTGGCGCGCTGATTGTCGCTCTTTTAACATGGCTCGGTCTCACCGCGTCTTTGAGCAGCCAGTTGCTGGTGTTCACGTTGTCTTCTTTGTTTCTGCTGTTCGTTTTACGCAGGACAGCCAGAAAACTGTTTGCGGGCCACGCGGACGCACCGCCGGACTATGCGGGACAGAAAGTAACTGTTGTGAAAACGATTCCCGCCGGCGGCGAGGGCACCATCGCCTACCGCGGTTCGGAGTGGATTGCGTTTTCCGACGCGCCCGGGTCGATTCCCGAAGGCGCGGCAGTCATCATTGAAACCATCGAAGGCATCCGCGTCAAAGTCAAACCGGTCGAATAACTCTCACAAAGGAGGATACATCATGGAGATTGTGTTGATTGTTCTGGCAATCCTGGCCGTTGTGTTCATCATCAAGGGCGTCTGCATTATTCCGCAGCAGAGCGCCTACGTCATCGAACGCTTGGGCAAATTCAACCGGGTGCTGCAGGCGGGCATCAGCTATATCGTTCCGTTTGTGGACCGCGTGGCTTACAGGCATACCTTAAAAGAACAGGCCATTGATATCCCCGAGCAACAATGTATAACTCGTGACAACGTCCAGGTCGGCGTGGACGGCGTTGTCTTCATCCAAGTTTTCGATCCGCAGATGGCCTCCTACGGTATCAATAGATATGATTTTGCCGTCCTCCAACTCGCACAGACCACGATGCGCAGCGAAGTCGGCAAGATCGACCTGGACAAAACCTTCGAGGAGCGGACCGCCATCAACTCCGCCATCGTTTCGGCCATCAACGACGCCGCGCGGACCTGGGGCGTGAAGATTCTGCGCTACGAAGTGAAAAACATCCGTCCTCCCGAAAATGTTCTGATGGCCATGGAAAAACAGATGCAGGCCGAACGGGAAAAGCGCGCCATCATTCTCCAGTCCGAAGGCCAGAAACAGTCCGCCATCAACGTGGCCGAAGGCCAGAAGCAGAAAGTCGTGCTGGAATCGGAAGCGGCGCGCCAGAAGCAGATCAACGAAGCCAGCGGCGAGGCGGAAGCCATCCGCGCCGTAGCCTCCGCAACGGCCGACGGGCTCAAGGCGGTGGCCTCGGCCGTGCAGGCCCAGGGCGGCCTCGAGGCGGTGCAGCTGCGCGTGGCCGAAAAACTCGTCGAACAATTCGGCCACCTGGCCAAACAGGGCAACACGCTGATTCTCCCGGCCAACTTCGGCGACCTCTCTTCGCTCATCGGCGCGGCGATGAGCGTGATCAAGCAGACCAAATAATTCGAAGCCGGGCGGGAAAGCCCCTCTCCCGCCCGGCTTTTTTGCATCCCGTCCTTACTGCCGCCGGCCGCTGCTTCCCGCCGGAAAAAAACACCGGGTATTTATTTTTCCCGACATTTGTGTTTAGATGACCGCGCGGAGCGGCCAGAACAGCCGCAGCGGAGCGCCCTAAATGATCTTGGAGAAAAAGACAAAAAAAGAATTGATCGGCCTGGTGAAATCCCTTCAGGCCGAACAGTCGGAAAACGACGCCCGGCGGATTAAAGGCACATCGGAAGAAGACCTCTACAAGATTCTGGCGCACAGTTCGCAGGTCGGCTTCTACATCATGCAGGACGGCCGCTTCCAGTTCATCAATTCCCACTTCCGGGAATACGGCGGCTACACTGAAAACGAGTTGCTGCAGATGATTCCCACGGCGATTATCGTGCCGGAAGACCGCCGGAAAACGGCGAAAAATGCGGTCATGATGCTCAAGGAACAGCGGTTTTCCCCCTACGAATTCCGCATCGCCACCAAGGACGGACGGATCAAGTGGATCATGGAAACCGTCATGTCCATCACTTACAAGGGCAGACGGGCCATCCTGGGCAACTCCATGGACGTCACCGAGCGCAAGGAAGCGGGGCGCCGCCTTGAAGAACTCGAAGCGCTGGAATCCTCCATCCTCGACGCGATTCCGCAGGCCGTCGTCGGCCTGCACGAGCGCCGCATCAATTTCGCCAACCACGCGGTCAAGCTCATCTTCGGCTGGCACCGCGAGGAAATGACCGGCAAGAGCATCAAGATGATTTATCGCAACGAAGAGGAGGCGGACAAGATCGGCGCGCTGTTTTATTCCACGCTGGAACATCAGCGGACCTACGAAACGGAATTCCCCTGCCTGCGCAAGGACGGACGCGAAATCATCTGCCGGATGAAGGCCTCGCGCATCGGGGAAAAGCTCCGCGAGCGGCGCATCGTGGTCACGTACGAAGACATCACGGCGGAAAAGAAAGCGCAGGAGGAGCTGGAGCGTTCGCGCCAGGAACTGCGCAACCTCTCCGCCCACCTGCAGTTCGTCCGCGAAGAGGAAAGCACGCGCGTCGCCCGCAAGATTCACGACGAACTGGGCCAGTCGCTCACCGCGCTGCAGATGGACCTGTCATGGCTCGCCAGCCGTCTGCCGGCCGGCAATAAAAGCATCCGCGAAAAAATCGGCGGCATGGCGGACCTTGTGGACGCCACCGTCGAAAGCGTCCACAGCATCACCACCGAACTGCGCCCCAGCCTGCTTGACGATCTGGGACTTCCGTCGGCCATCGAGTGGCAGGCCGCGGACTTTCAGAAGCGCTCCGGCATCCGCTGCCAGGCCCAGATCGCGTGCACGGGCGAACTCATCGAGCGGGATCTCGCCACCGCCCTTTTCCGCATTTTTCAGGAAACCCTCACCAACATCGCCCGACATGCCAAGGCCACGCTGTGCAAGGTCGTCCTTTCCGAAAACGAAAAGGAACTCAGCCTGGAGGTGACGGACAACGGCGTGGGAATCATGCAGTGGCAGGTGGACGATCCGCGCTCCTTCGGCATGATCGGCATGCGCGAGCGCGCCCACCTCTGGGGCGGCACGGTCCACGTCCGCAACGTCAAGCCGTCGGGAACGGCGGTGCGGGTGATCATTCCACTGACGCAAAGGAGATAGAGCAGATGATACGCATCCTGGTTGCCGATGACCACGCCGTTGTGCGGCAGGGGGTCATTCAGATTCTGGCGGACGTGAAGGACATGCTGGTCAAGGACGAGGCGCAAAACGGCGCGGAAACGCTCGACAAGGTGCTCAAGTACGAATATGACGTCGTCCTGCTCGACATCGCCATGCCCGGACGCAGCGGCCTCGAGGTGCTCGAGGACATCAAGGCCCAGCGGCCGAAGCTGGCCGTGCTGATTCTCAGCATGCACCCCGAAGAGCAATACGCGGTGCGCGCTCTGCGCGCCGGCGCGTCCGGATATCTCACCAAGGCCAGCGCCCCGCAGGAACTGATCGGCGCCATCCGCAAGGTGGCCGGCGGCGGAAAGTACGTGACCGCGTCGCTCGCGGAAAAACTGGCCGACGAACTGGAAATCGACACGGAAAAGCTGCCCCATGAACGGCTGTCCAACCGCGAACACCAGGTGATGATCATGCTGGCTTCGGGAAAATCCGTGTCGGACATCGCCGACGAACTGTGCCTGAGCGTCAAAACCATCAGCACCTACCGCACCCGCGTGCTTTCCAAGATGGGAATGAAAAAGAACGCGGAATTGACGCTTTACGCCGTCCACACCAAACTCATCAATTAGCCGGCCGTCCGACAACGTGTCGGACAAAAACCGTCATACCGCCCCGCATCCTTCCGACAGAGAATTCATCCCCCCGCCGATATTTTCTTTACGCCGACCGTGTTAGTCTCCCATCATGTTCAGGTGTTGTTGATCGGATGCAGAAAAAAAATATCGTCCACTGGGAGGGAAAAGGACATGGAACAGGCATTATCGGCGGCAAAGCAGGAACGCTTCACGGCAGGCGAAAAACTTTTGAAAGATGAACTCGCGGAAATGATCCATCAGGCGGTCCGGGACAACCGCAGCTATCTGATGGAGCATGAAAGCAAGGAAATCCTCGAAGGGATCGGCGTGGCGACCACCGGCTACCTGGTGGCCCGTTCCGAGGACGAGGCGCTTGCCATCTGCGAAAAGATCGGTTTCCCCGTCGTTATGAAAATCGTCTCGCCGGACGTCGTCCACAAGACGGACGCGGGCGGCGTCAAACTCAATGTTTCCTCCGCCGAAGACGCGCGCCGCGCGTACCGCGACATTCTCGAAACCTTCAAGTACCAGCACATCGAAGGCGTGGCGGTGCAGCGCATGGCCGCGCCCGGCATCGAAGCCATCATCGGCGTGACGCGCGACCCCAGCTTCGGCCCGCTGATCATGTTCGGCCTGGGCGGCGTGTTCGTCGAGGTGCTGCGCGACGTTTCCTTCCGCATTCTTCCGATCACCGAAAAGGACGCGGCGGAAATGATCAACGACATCCGCGGCTCCGACATTCTCAAGGGATACCGGGGGCAGGCCGTCGATCTGGAGTCGCTGAAAAAACTTCTGCTGAAAATATCGCGGCTGGTAGTGGAAAATCCGGAAATCCAGGAACTGGACCTCAATCCGCTGTTTTTGTACCGCGACGGCTACGTCACCGTGGACGCCCGGATGTTCGTGAGCGAACCGGCCCTGCCCGAAAAAGTGAGCCCGACCGGTGCGGAAAGCCTGCGCGATTTCTTTTATCCGGCCAGCATCGCCGTGATCGGCGCCTCCGACGTGAAGGGCAAACTGGGCTACAACGTCTTCTGGAACCTGGTCAACCACGACTTCCCCGGCAAGCTTTACCCGATCAATCCCGGCAAGGACTCCGTCATGGGCGTGCGCGCCTACAAGTCGATCCGGGACGTGGAAGGACCGGTGGACCTGGCCATCGTCATCGTTCCGGCCAAAGCCGCCGAAACGGCCATCGCCGACTGCGCCGCCAAGGGCGTGCGCTTCGTCGTCGTCGAGGCGGCGGGATTTGCCGAAAGCGGCGCGGAAGGAAAGGCGGCGCAGGCGCGCATTGAAAAGATCATCCGCGAAAACGGCCTGCGCGTGCTCGGCCCCAACTGTTCCGGCGTCATCAACACCCACCACAACATGGTGCAGTCCATCGGCCTTCTGGAAGGGCTCAAAAAAGGCAATGTCGGCATGGTGGCCCAGGCGGGCGTCTACGCCGCGGGCATCCTCACGGGCTTAAGCAACGTGCTGGACTTCGGCATTGTCGCGACCATCGGCAACAAGATGGACATCAATGAAACCGACATTCTCGAATACCTGAGCGACGACGACCACATCTCCACCATCGTCATGTACATGGAGGACATCCGCAGCGGCAAGCGCTTCGTCGACGTCGCCTCGCGGGCGGCCGTCCGCAAACCCGTCATCGTTCTTAAATCCGGCCGGACGGAAGCGGGCAAGAAGGCCGTCTCCTCGCACACCGCGTCGCTCGCCGGCAACGACGAGGTCAACAGCGCCGCCTTCAAGCAGTGCGGCGTCATCCGGGCGCGGGACAATGAGCATCTGTTCGCGCTCGCGCGCGCCTTCTCCAAACAGCCCGTTCCGAAAGGCAACGGCACGCTGGTCATTACCTACACCGGCTCGCTCGGCGTGGCCGCCACAGACATGCTGTACCTCTCCGGCATGCGCCTTGCCTCACTGGAGCCGTACTTCCAGCAGCGGCTCAAAAACGCGCTGCCCGACTACGCCAACGTCGGCAATCCCATCGACTGCTCCTTTTCGATGACGCCCGAGCAGGTGAAAAACCTGATTGAAATCGGCGTGGAATCCAACGACGTGCAGAACTTCATCGTCGTCATCCAGGGCGAAATCCTGGGCTCCTTCGTGGACGTGATGAAGTCGATCGACTACAAGGACAAGCCGGTGCTCGCGGTGGTGGCCTGCAAGGAATTCATGATCGGCGACGTGGTCAAGATGGAACAGGCCGGCATTCCCGTCTACTCCACGGCTGAAATGGCGGCGGAGGTGCTGGGACAGATGTACGCCTACGGCGTGCGGCGCCAGAACGCGATCGCCGATTCGATCGCCCGGCACATTACAAAGGACAACTTCTCGGTCGGTGAAAATCCCGTGCGCCTGCGGCTCATCAATCCCAAGGATATCGGCCTGTGGACGGATTTCGTGAACGGCTGCTCCGAAAAATCCCTGTGGCTCCGTTTCCTGTCGCCTTTCTCCGCCACGCCGGAGCGGGCGCAGCGCTTCTGCAACGTCAATCCGGAGGAGGAAATCGCCGTCGTCGCGGAAATGAAAACGGGCGATTCGCACAAATTCCTCGGCATCGCCAGGCTCATCAAAAACAAGCGCCGCGAAGGGGAAGTGGAATACGCCGTCATTGTTTCCGATCCCTGGCAACACAAATCGCTGGGGATCGCCCTGTCTGAGCAGTGCATTGAACTGGCCCGGAAGGAAGGGTACAAAACCATCCGCGCCGAGACGCTCCAGGAAAACTACGCCATGATCCGCATCTTCCGCCGCTGCGATTTTGCCTTCGAGGGCAAGGATGAAAACATGGTGTCGATGGCGCTGAATCTGACATAAAAAGCTGTAAGATCGCAGGTCCCTGGATCATGACGGGCGCCAGGCGCCCGACAGACGTGCCGGAAACCGTTTTGCCACCCCCTCCGGCGGAACGGTTCCCGGCATTGATTTTTTGCGCGAATTTTACAGGCAGCGCCCGAGAATTTTTTCCACCCGCTCCGGCGTCACGCTGCGATTTTCGCCCAGGGCGACCATGTCGTGCGCTTTGAGCTGTTCGAGCACAAGCGGTATGGCCTCGGCGCCCAGGCCGTAGTCGCACAGACGGGTTTTCAGCCGCATGGACTCGAAAAATGCCCGCGTCTTTTCAATCGCCCGGTCGATCCGCTCATCCTCGCTTCCGGCGTCAAGATTCCAGACGCGACTGGCGTACTGCAGGAGCTTGGCTCTTTTTTCGTCCCGGCGGATCTCCAGCATGGCCGGCAGCAGCACCGCAAGCGTCTTGCCGTGGTCCAGACCGAAGAGGGCCGTGAGTTCATGGCCGACCATGTGCGTCGCCCAGTCCTGCGGCACGCCGGCGCTGAGAAGGCCGTTCAAACCCAGCGTGGCGCACCACATGAGATTGGCGCGGACATCGTAATTTTCCGGTTCGGCCAGCGCCCGGGGGCCTTCCTCGATCAGTGTGAGCATCAGCCCCTCGGCAAAGCGGTCCTGAACCTTTCCCGCCACGGGATAGGTCAGATACTGCTCCGCCACGTGCACAAAAGTGTCGACCACGCCGTTTCCGATCTGCGTCGCGGGCAGCGTGAAGGATTTGGTCGGGTCCAGAACGGAAAATTTCGGATAGATGAGCGGGCTTTTGAAAACAAACTTGGTGCGGATGGAAAGCCGCGTAACGACGCCCGTCGGATTCATTTCCGAACCGGTGGCGGGCAGGGTCAACACCGTGCCCAGGGGAATCGTACGGCTGACGCCTCCGCCGTGCGACGCGACGATGTCCCAGGGATCGCCCGGATGGTGCGCCGCGGCGGCGATGAATTTCGCGCCGTCGATGACGGAGCCGCCGCCCACGGCCAGCAGGAAATCGATGTGCCGGTCCTGCGCGTCGCGGACGGCGCGCAGAAGCGTTTCATACGTCGGATTCGGCTCGATGCCGGAAAACTCCCAGACAGCGAAGTCTTGAAGCGCCGCCCGGACTTCGGAAAGCACGCCGTAGCGCCGGGCGCTGTCTCCGCCGCAGGTGATGAGGATTTTCGCCCCCTGCGGAATTTCCGCGGCGATGTCTTTAATCGTCTCCCGGCCGAAGATAATTTTGGTCGGATTGTAAAATGTGAAATTGAGCATTATGTTTCCTTTTTTACTAAACGAACCCTGAAGACTGCTTAAGGCCTGACCGCCAGCAGAATTTTACCCGCGTGGCCGGAGTTTTCCATAAGCGCGTGGGCCTTTTGCGCCTCCGCCAGCGGAAACACAGCGGAAACGACGACGCGCAGTTTCCCCGACGCGAAAAGCGGCCAGACTTTTTCCTCCAGCGCCGCCGCAATGGCGGCTTTTTCCCCGACGGAGCGCGGACGCAGCACCGATCCGGTCAGGGTCAGGTTGCGGGTTAAAAGGGGCGCCAGATTGAGTTCCACTTTCGCGCCCTGCAGAAAGGCGATTTGCACCAGCCGGCCGTTTCTGGCCAGCAGATTCAGGTTTTTCTGGATGTATGGCCCGCCGATGAAATCGAGAATGCAGTCGATCCCCCGGGCGCCGGCAAAAGCGGCCGCTTCCTTTTCCCAGTCCCCGGCCGCGTAGTCGAAAACGGCGTCCGCGCCCAGCTTGCGGACGAGATCGATTTTCTCCGCGCCGGTGACGGTCGTCAGAACGGTCGCGCCGAACGCCTTGGCCAGCTGAATGGCCGTGTAGCCGATGCCGCCCGCTCCGCCGTGCGCCAGAAAGATTTCGCCCGCCTGAAGCCTGCCGCGTTCAAACACGTTGGACCAGACGGTGAAGTAATTTTCCGGCAGCGCCGCCGCTTCGGCAAGCGACAGTCCCTCCGGAACCGGCAGGCAGGAAGACGCGGGCACAACGCAGTATTCGGCATAGCCGCCGCCGGGGGCAAGCGCGCAGACGGCATCACCCACCCTTCGTTCCCGGACGTCGGGCGCCGCCGCCACGATGGTCCCCGCCACTTCCAGGCCCAGCACCGGCGAGGCGCCGGGCGGCGGCGGATACAGCCCCGCGCGCTGCAGAACGTCCGGCCGGTTGACGCCGGCGTAGGCGACCTCGATCAGCACGTCGCCCGCCCGCGGCTGCGGCACGGAGCCTTCCAAAATGCGCATGGCGGACGCGGGCCCGCCCTGGCCGTGATCGATATACCGCATGGTGTCTTTCATGGTCTCCTCCGGAAGAGCCGCTGTGCGCCGCGGCGCACAGCGATCGAAATGGTTTTGCCGGTTATTCTATCATGCGCCGGCCGGAAAGGACAGCGCTTCAGGCCGGATCGGCAGCCTGCCGCACCCCCGCCGGAGATGTCCGTGAAAGGGGGTTCGTGCCGTCCGAAAGGATGCCGTCCATGCATCCGACCGGGGGTGCGGCAATCCTGCCTTAAGAAAGGAGGGAAATATTGATGGCGCAGCCTGCCGCTGCGGATCATCTGTGTTTAGTCTTGCTCCTTGTTCAGTTCATCGGGGAGGCGTTCGACTTCGGGCGCCTCGTAAAGCACCTTTTCCGCGTAGAGCGTTTCAATCGTTTCGGGAGAGTACGCGAGATACTGCGTCAGGATATCGCGGTTATGCTCTCCCAGAAACGGCGCATATCCCCGGATGGCCGACGGGGTTTCGGAAAATTTCAGCGGACTGCCGAACATCCGCACGGGCCCCAGGAAGGGCTGATACACTTTCGGATTCATCTCCCGCGCCGTGATGTGCGCGTCCGTCGTCGCCAGTTCATCGAGCTCCTTCACGCGCGAGCAGGGAATGCCCGCCGCTTCAAGCTTGCGTTCCGCTTCCTCCACCGAATCCTGCGCCTGCACCCAGGCCTCGACGACTTCGTGCACGATCGCCGTGTTTTCCGGAAGGCTGCGCGTGGGAACGTCTCCGAGCCGCGGATCCGTTTTCATCCAGGAACAGGATTCCCCCAGACACTCGATGAGCGGATACCAGCGGTTTTCGGACATGCTCGCAATCGCGATGCAGCCGTTCTTTCCGTTGTAAATGCCGTAGGGCGCGGAGGAAACAATCGTCTGGCCGGTTTTCGCCATCCGGACCGGCTCTCCCACGGCCTCGCTGGCCCAGTACCAGGGCAGCGCATGCTCATGCAGCGAGTAGAGGCAGTCCACCATGGAAATGTCGATATTCTGGCCTTCGCCCGTTACGAGCTTATGGTGCAGCGCGGCCAGCATGGCCGTGCACGCGTGCATGGCGGCCGTCGTGTCGCCGATGGACACCGGCGCCATGATGGGCGGCCGGCTCCGGCCGACCCAGCCGCTCGCCGCCTGGGCAATGACGTCATACCCCGGCTTATGGCTGAACGGGCCCCAGTGGCCGAAGCAGGAAATGGAGCAGTAGATAATGTCCGGCTTGAACTGCCTGACCGAGTCGTAGTCCAGCTTCAGACGCTTCATGACGCCCGGGGCAAAATTTTCGAAAATGATGTCGCTTTTTTTGATCAGGTCGCGGATGATCTCAGATCCCCGCGGATGCTTGATATCGAGACAGAGGCTCTTTTTGCCCCGGTTGACATTGATGTGGTAAGAGCTCTGCGTAACGCCGTCGTGCGCGACCCGCAGATTCTGCAAGCGTTCGTTGGCCCCGTCTCCGTACCGCTCCACCTTGATCACGCTGGCGCCCATGTCGGCCAGCGTTTTGGCCGCATGGGGCCCCGCCAGAACCCATGTAAAATCGAGCACGGTAACATCAGCGAGAGGTCCCGGTTTTACTATCTTTCTCATACATCTTCTCCTATGCCTTCTCTGTTGTCGTCGCAGCCGGACGGCCCCCGCATGGCGGGCCAAATCCATTTTTCCGGGCCCGTCCGGCATCGCTTAAAAAAACAGGTTAATACCAGGAGCGCTTTTCCCGGAAAATGCCCTTGGTCGAACCTTCAATTTTAATGCCGGCCAGCCGCTTGGCGATGTTTTTCGAATGTTCGATGTTGTGGTCCCGGTAAATCGCCACTTTCTCGATGACCGGAGAGCCGCCGCCGTGCAGCGCGTCGATCAGTTTGTGCCCGCCCCAGGCCGAGGACATCATGTCCTGGAACAGACGGAAGGCGCGGTGCTGGTTTTCCGCGGGGATTTCGGGAACGCGCATGATGTATTTCTCCAGATAGGGGCGCGTCTTCTCGTTGAAGAAATCCTCTTCGTGGGGCAGTGTTGCGGCCAGGCCTCCGGCGATCGCCGCGAGCGCCTCGTATTCCCCGTAAATCGCCTCGCCCGCCAGCATCCGGCCCGCGTTGCAGTAATTGGAATCGGGAATGCAGGTGCCGCTCGCCGCCTGGACGCTGTGCATCGCCGCCGCAATGCCGGAGGCGTAAATCAGATCGACGACCTGAATCATGTCGGCCAGTTTGTGGCGGACATGCTGGGCGTTGGCGATGCCGTTGTACTCCGCCGCCAGGGCGGTGGCCCCGGTGAAAATCTCGGAGACGGCCGCCTTGCAGCCCGTGTAGCTGTGGCGGTGGTACAGGGCGAACAAAAGCGCCGCCTTGCCGGCCTGCTCCGCTTCGCCGCAGAGAAACACCCGCTCCCACGGAACGAATACGTGATCGAAAACGGTGAGCGAATGCGACTCACCCTGCCGGCAGTAAGGCGACGACAGGCGGGGATGTTTCGGCGGATTGAAAGCGCCGTTGATGAGGTAGACGCCCTCCGTATCGGCGGGCACCGAAAACGCCACGGCCCAGTCCGTCTCGTCGGCGGCCATGTTGCGCGTCGGTAAAACGACGATCTCGTCCGCGTAGGCGGAGCAGGAGTTGTGGGCCTTGGCGCCGTTGACGATGATGCCGTCCGCCCGTTTTTCCACGACCCGCAGGTAGAGATCCGGATCCTGTTGCTTGGCGGGACGCCACGCGCGGTTTCCCTTGACGTCCGTCTGGGCGCAGACCAGCGCCAGATCTTCCTTTTGAACTTTCTTCATGAACTCGATGAAATTTTTGTAATAATGCGTTCCGTGCTGCTCGTCGGCCTCGAAACTCGCGATGGACAGGGCGTTGAGCGCATCGGTTCCCATGCACCGTTGAATGCAGCCGCCGATTTCCTGGCAGTACAGACGCGTCATTTTCTGCTTGGCCAGGAGGTCCGCCATGTTCTGATGAATATGGCAAAAGCGGTTGATCTTTTCCCCCGTGAGATGGGAGGCTGCGACGCCGACCCCTGCGAATTCCGGATCAGAGGCGAAGTCGTACGTGGCGGCGATAACCTCAATGCCGCCCGTAATGCTCGGGTCAAAGCGGTCCACCAGTTTGCCTCCCTGGTAAACGTTCGATTTGAGTTTCGCCATTCTTTCCTTGTATTCACTGCTTGAAATCATTTTTCTGCTCCTTTTGAATTTCCGTCCCCTGTCGCCGGGAACATCCGGCAGGCCATGAAATCCATCTCCGCGCGAAGCCGAAGAAAAGCGGGAGACGGGTTTCATGTTCTGCCTTGAAGGTTTTCAGGTCCTGCGTCGTCCCTTACGCGGACGGGGAATTATTTCTTTCTGTCCTTCCATTCGGGAAGAGGAATCAGAATCGCTTTGCGCTCCGCGTAGCGATCCGGCCAGACGCAGTAATTCAGTCCGCCCTGCCACTGCATCATCACCGCAAAGGCGCGATCGTTCTGCCCCGGTTCGGCGCTCTTCCCGTCCCGGAACTTTACGCCCCAGCCCATGTGGGTTCCGCCCATGGGAATGTCGATTTTATACGCCGCCTTTTTCACCGCTTCCGGATCCAGCGAAGCCGTCTTGGCCAGCACCTGGGTGTAGAAGACCCATGCGCTGGTGAAGGCCGACATGGCGTGCAGGTCGGGATAGTCGCCGAACTTTTTCTTGTAGCGCTCGAAAACCGTCTTTAACGGCGGATCCAGTTTCGGATCCAGCGTTTTCGGATCTTTCACCAGCGGGAAGTCCGCGCTGAAGACGCCGTCCGAATCCTTGCCGGTCGCCTTGGCGAAGTCCAGAACGCCGTGGCCGCCGCCCGAACCGACAAAGGCTTTCACATTCAGATTCATCTCGCGCATCTGGCGGGACCAGAGAATCGCGTCGTTCGTGTAACAGGTGGTCAGAATAATATCGGGTCTCAGCATTTTGAATTTCATGACGATCGGCGCCAGATCCGTGACGGTTTTACTGTAGCTTTCCTGCGCGACGATATTGACGCCGTTCTGTTTCAGGCGTTTGCTGGCCGCCGCCATCACGGACGTTCCGTAAAGAGAATCTTCATGAGCGATCGCAACCTTCAGGTCCTTCAGACCGATCTTGAAATCCGGCGCCAGTCTCTTCATGATGAAATCCGCGGCCGCATAGCCGAAGTCGCTGGCCTGCGTGCAGGTCCGAAACAGGTATTTGAAATTCCGCTGGGTGATGTTGTCGGCGATCGCGCCCGTCTCCCAGAAGATCTTTTTGTTCTTTTCCGTCACCGCGGAGGCCACAAAAGACAGCGAACTGGAATAGGTGCCGAACATCACATCGACCTTTTCGACGTTGATCAGGCGCTCCGCCTCGCTTCTCGCCGCGTCCGTGGTGGGAACGTCCGCCTTGACCAGTTGCACCTTCCTGCCCTTGACGCCGCCCCGTTCATTGAAGATCTCCGTAGCCAGTTCCACGCCGTTCATGTCGTGCGTTCCCAAGAGCGCCATCGGGCCGCTCAGGGGGTACAGCGCTCCGATCCGAAAGACATCCGCGGCTTTGGCGCCGAACACCATGACGGGCACAAGCGCCAGGCCCAACAAAGCGGCAAACAATTTACCAGACCATTTCTTCATTTTTTCTCCTCCTCATCTTGATTACGGTTTCCTATTCCAGGCTTGCCCGGGATTCCTGTCAGATTCCCAGATAAGCCTCCCTGACCCTCGGATCATCCATGAGCTCTCTGCCCTGTCCGTTGAGGATAATCGACCCGTTTTCCAGAACATACACATCATCGGAGATCATCAGGGACTGCAGAACATTCTGCTCGACCAGGAGGATCGTGATGCCGTCGGATTTGATTTTCGAAATTGTTTCGAAAACGGTCTTGACCACCAGCGGGCTGAGCCCCAGCGAAGGCTCATCCATCATCAGAAGTTTCGGTTTGGCCATGAGCCCCCGGCCGATGGCCACCATTTGCTGCTCGCCGCCGCTGAGCGTCCCCGCCATTTGGTCCGAGCGGTCTTGCAGCTTCGGAAAATAATTAAAGACGGCCTCCAGAAGCGCCGGGATGTCTTTGCGCGAACGGCGGTTGAACGCCCCCAGTTCCAGGTTTTCCAAAACCGTCATGTCGGGGAAAAGCAGCCGCCCCTCCGGGACCTGGATAATGCCCTCTTCAACAATCCGGTGGGGGGGCAGATGACTGATTTCTTTGCCGGCAAAGGTGATTGTCCCGCCCGCGGAGGGCAGAACGCCGGAGATGGTGTTGAGGAGCGTCGTCTTTCCGGCGCCGTTCGAGCCGACAATGGAAATGATGTGGCCTTCCTCGACATTTATCGAAACGTCCCGGATCGCCGTCAGATCCCCGTATTTGGTTGTTACATTATTTAAGCCCAGCAGTTGCATGATATGCACCCCCAAGATAGGCATCGATCACGCGCTGGTCCTTCACCACGTCGTTGGGCAGGCCTTCCACCAGCTTGATGCCGTTGTTGATCACGACAATGCGGTCGGACAGCGACATGACCGCCTTCATCACATGCTCGATCATAATGATCGTTACGCCGTCGCGGGAAATCGACCGGATGATGCCGATGATGTCTTCCGTTTCCTTCGGATTCAGGCCGGCCATCACCTCGTCGAGGAGCAGCAGCTTCGGCTGCGTCGCCAGCGCCCGGCCGAGTTCAAGCCGTTTGCGGTCGGCAATGGTCAGGCTGGACGCCAGGGTGTAAGCGTGATGCGACAGATGAATCCGCTGCAGAATCGCCAGCGACTCTTTTCGGGCTTCCTCCGTGTGCCCGGTGCAGGCGAAGGCGCCGACCATGACATTTTCCAACACCGTCATGTGCCCAAACGGCTTCACCAGCTGAAACGTCCGGCCGATGCATTCCCGGCAGAAGCAGTGCGGCGTCTTCAGAGAAGAGATATCCTTGCCGTTGAAGACGATGGTCCCCTGGTCCGCCGGAATGAAACCGCTGATCAGATTGAAAACCGTCGTTTTGCCGGCGCCGTTGGGGCCGATCAGGCCGAGAATCTCTCCTTCGCGAACCATGAAGCTCAGGTCCTTCACCGCCTCCAGTCCGCCGAACCGCTTGGAGAGGGAATCCACCGTCATGAGCGGGGCGCCCATCACCGCACGCCGCGCCGTCAGCGCATCCGGGCCCGCCGCCGGATCGGCCGGCGTTACCTTCGGCAGCGCGGGCGCCTTTTCGAATCCGGCGATTTTTTTCCGAATCCAGCCGGCGATGCCCAGCGGGAAGTACATGACCGCGAGAATCAGAATGACGCCGTAGACGATGAAATTCAGGCCGGAAAAGACACCGCCCAGCCAGCCGCGCAGGAAAATGTCCAGCGGCGTCAGAAACAGGGAGCCGACCAGCGGACCGAAAACGGTGCCGATGCCGCCGATGATGGACAGGAGCGCCAGTTGAATCGACACGTGCGAGGCAAACACGATATCCGGCTCGATAAACGCGACGTACTGCGCGTAGAAGGTGCCGGCGATGGAGGTGAAAAATACGCTGATCAAGAGCGCGTACATCTTCGCGCGATGGGTGTTGACGCCCAGGCTTTCCGCCGCGCCCTGGTCTTCCCGCAGAGCAAACAGGCTGTAGCCGAACCGCGATTTCTTGAAGATGTAAGTCACGCACAAAACCGCCAGCAGCATGACAAGGATGACATAGGCGTAGGCGGCCTTGTTGTCAAAAATGAAATTCCGAAAGCCCGGCGTATGCGGGATGAGCAGACCGACGCCGCCGTTGGTAAGCTCTCGCCAGTAGGACGCAAGCAGCCGGAGCACTTCTCCGAAGGCGAGCGTGGCCAGGGCGAAAAAGTGGCTGGTCAGCCGGAAGGTCGGGAAACCGACCACGAAGGCGACGAGCATGGAAAGGCCGGCACCGGCGAACATGCCGATCCAGGGAGAGAGGTTGAAGGTCAGAAACAGAATGGTGGAGGTATAGGCTCCGATGCCGAAGAAAGCCGCATGGCCCAGCGAAATCTGCCCCGCGAATCCGCCGAGCAGGTTCCAGGCGGTCGCGAGCGTGGCCCAGAAGAAAATCATGATGATCAGATCCTGGTAAAACGGATTCCGGGGAAGAAGCGGAATCACCAGCGCAAGGACGACGGCCAGCGCGATAAGCGGCTTGCGGAAACGCTTTGCCGATTCAACGAGTGTGGTCAGGTATGCTTTCATTTTTCTATCCTATCGTTTACCAAACAGCCCGGTCGGCCGGAAGATTAAGATGAATATAAACAGGACAAAGTACACCACTTCCTTTAAATGCGGTGAAATGAAGAAACCGCTGAAGCCCTCGATCAGGCCGATGATGAGCCCGGCCACCAGCGATCCCGCGAGGCTGTTGTAGCCGCCGAGAATAACGATCACGAAGGCGATCAGCGAGAACAGGGACCCGACGGTCGGAAAGACGAAGAACAGCGGCAGCAGGACCGCGCCGGCAGCGCCGACGCAGGCAATGCCGATGCCGAAGGCGATGGCGTAGGTCCGGTGGACGTCGATCCCCATCAGCATCGCGGCTTTCCGTTGTTGCGCGAGCGCCCGGATGGCCTTGCCGGTGAAGGTCTTCTTGAGGTAGACCAGGAGCGCCGCGATCAGGGCGATGGCGATGAGGAACGCAATCAGCCGCGGCACACTGACGAAGAAATTCCCGAAAATGAGATTCACGTCGCTGTAAGGCGTTTTGACGGTGCGGAAATCGGCCTTGAACAGCAGGAGCGCAACATTGGAAAAGATCAGCCCCAGTCCGATCGTGGCGAAAATCTGGTTGAGCGGCGGATCGTTCAAAAGCGGTTTGATGATGATCTTCTCGATCGCATAGCCGAACAGAAAGAAAACGGGAAGAATGACGATGAGACTCAGGTACGGGTCCATGCCGAAGAACGAGAACAAAAGAAAAGCGAGATACATGCTGATCATCAGAAACTCGCCGTGCGCAAAGTTGACGATTTCCAGCACTCCGAAGATCAGCGTCAAACCGATGCTGAGCAGCGCATAGAGACCGCCCAGCAGCAACCCATTGATGACCAACTGAATTATGACTTCACCCATCTGAGAACCTCTTCTCCGGCGCGGCCTTGCGCCGCGCTGAAATTATTGTTGCCGGTCCATGCCCCCTCTGTTTTCGCAAGCCGCGTTAAATCCCGGGCACCTTCTCCAAACTGTGCAAAAGCACTTCGGAAGCTTTGTTGACGTGGCTCTCCATCATCTTCCCCGCTTTTTTAAAGTTTTTGTTGCGAATGGCGGAAATCAACGCCTCATGCTGTTCGACGAAAAGAGGGTAAAACGGCTCAAACAAAACGACGTACTTGAAATCAAACGTCCGCCAGCGGATGCTTTCCACGAGCGCGCTGAGTTCCGAGTTTCCGGACCGCGCGGCAAACAGCCGGTGATACTCCAGATTGGCTTCCTGCCAGATCCTTCTGGCCAGCGCCCGGTCTTTGGGGTTGATGCAGCCCTTCATTTTCTCGTTGCAGGCCGCAAGGTCGGTCAGATCCGCGGGAGTTATGTTCGGCGCGGCCAGCTCAACGCTTTTGGCTTCCAGCGCGGCCAGGATCTCGTAGAGATTTTTCGTATCCTGGTAGGAAATCTTGGTCACGGTGGCGCCTTTGCCCCGGATCAGCACGACAAAACCGTCCGCGCAGAGCATTTTGAGGGCCTCGCGGACGTAGCCGCGGGACGTGCCCAACCGGTCGCACAATTCCTTTTCCACCAGGCGTTCGCCGGGGTTCAGCTTTCCCGCGAAGATTTCATCGCGAAGGGCCTTGTAAATGTCGTCGGCGGGTTTCGTGGCGTCGTGGCGCGTTTGTGTTTTGTGCATAGGCCCCTCTCTACACGTTTTTAACGGCGCGAATCATCCGAATGATCTTCCGGTTTCTCTCGTTCTGGATCTCCCGGATATCCCGGTCGCCGTAATCCCTGATGCCCCGGCCCGCTTTCACGCCCAGGCGCCCCTCGGCGCAAAGACCGTCAATGAAGGCGGACGGCTCGCTGTCGCTTTTCAGTCGGGGAGCAAGAAATGTGAGGACCGACCGGATAACGTCCCAACCGACATTTTCCGCAAGCCCCAGGGGACCCTCGAACGCGTAGCGCGGGCCGAAGGTGGCGATAACGGCCGCGTCGATATCCTCCGGCGACGTCCAGCCCTGGTCCACCATGTAGCTTGCCTCCCGCATGATGGCCATCGCCAGGCGGTTGATAATGAATCCCGGCACGTACCGGGTCAGGACCGCCGGCGTTTTGCCCAGCGCAGAAAGGAGCGCTTTTATCGTTTCAACGGTTTGCGGCGCCGTGCGGGGACCGGGCACGACCTCGACCAGGGGCATGAGATGGGGCGGATTGAACCAGTGCGTGATGATGAGGCGCTCCGGACGGCTGACGGTAAGAAACTCATAGATATTGAGCGCTGATGTATTGCTGGCCAGAAGGGTCTCGCCGGAACACAGGTTGTCGAGAAGCGCATAGAGGCTTTGCTTGACGTCGGGCGTTTCGCTTACCGCCTCGATCACCAAGTCGGCGTTGCGAACCGCGTCTTCCAGGCTCGGGCAGTAAGCCAGGCGGCTTTGGGTTTGTTCAATTTGGTCGGCCGAAATTTCCGCCATTTCCGCCAGGAGACTAAGATGCGCGGCGATCAGCCGTTTTGCCTGTTTCAGCTGTCCGGGATCCTGATCCGTAAGCGAGACGGCCAGACCGTGCCTCGCAAACGCGAGCGCAATGCCGTGGCCCATGGTGCCGGCGCCCACCACGGCGATTTTCCAGTCCGCAAACGGCGCCGGCATGCTGTTTGCCCTGTCGCCGGTGCTGAAATTGAATTTGCCGCCCGAGTTTTGCATGGGACCCTGCCTGGTGAAGGAAGCTGCCCGTTGATGCTTTCCATGAGCGTCGTCCGAACCGCTCACGCCGGATTGTTAACAATTTTGTTAACTGAATTGTCAACTACTAAAATCGAAGAGCGCTGTCAAGCCTTTTTTGCCGATGGTTGAAATTCGCTTTCGTGCGGCCGGAAAAGAAGACATCGTAGGGAACGGCTTGTGACCTCGAGTGACCTCGCGTGACCTTCAGGTCATCAGGTCATCAGGTCATCGAGACTGTTCCCTCCTTTGGCCCCGCGGGCGCGGGGAGGAAAACGAACCTCATCCTGACTGATCATACCGTAATGGACTTTGCCCCGCGGGCGCGGGCGGAAAACACATCGCGGGAAAGTCGGAAAAAGGAAGTGCCGTTTTCCGGGCAACCGGAAAACGGCACTTGAGGAGGGACTTCACGATGCAGGAAACGGCTGCTGCCGCCCCTGCATCGAAGGGATGTCGATATTAACCCAGCTTCTTCCGGTTGGCGACCAGATCGTCCACGACCGCCGGATCGGCCAGCGTGGAGGTATCGCCGAAATCGCCGAATGTTTTCGCGGCGACGTTTCTCAGAACACGGCGCATGATCTTGCCGGAGCGAGTCTTGGGCAGGCCGTCCGCCCACTGAATCTGGTCGGGCGACGCGATCGGACCGACGACCTTGCGGACGTGGGCGATCAAAGCCTTTTTGAGGTCATCCGTCTTGGCCACATCGTTGTTCAGCGTGACGTAAGCGAAGATGCCCTGGCCTTTGATGTCATGGGGGAAGCCGACCACCGCCGCTTCCGCGACATCCGGATGAGACGTCAGAGCCGCTTCGACTTCCGCGGTGCCCAGCCGGTGACCGGAAACATTGATGACGTCGTCAACACGGCCGGTGATCTTGTAATCGCCGTCGGCGTCGCGTTCCGCGCCGTCTCCGGAGAAGTACGTGCCGGGGAACTGCGAGAAGTAATTTTCGACAAAACGGCCTTCTTTGTCATCCCACAACCCGCGGGCGATGCCGGGCCATGAATTTTTAATGCAGAGCGCGCCTTTGCCGACGCCCTTGATTTCTTTTCCTTCTTCGTCAAACAGAACCGGAACCACGCCGAAGAACGGCACCATGGCTTTCGCGGGTTTGATGTCGATCGCACCGGGCAGCGGCAGAATCATGTGTCCGCCGGTTTCTGTCTGCCACCAGGTATCGGAAATCGTACAGCGGCCGGCGCCGATCTTGTTGTAGTACCACCACCAGGCTTCGGGATTGAGCGGCTCGCCGACCGACCCCAGAACGCGCAGCGAGGAAATATCGTGTGCGTCGACCCACTTGTCGCCTTCTTTGGCGATGGAGCGGATCGCTGTCGGAGCGGTGTAGAAGTTGTTGACGTTGTATTTTTCGACGACGGCCCAGAACCGGCCGAAATCCGGATAATTGGGCACGCCTTCAAACAGGATGCTGGAATGGCCGTTGCACAGCGGGCCATAGACAATGTAGCTGTGACCGGTGACCCAGCCGATGTCGGCGGTGCACCAGTACGTATCGTCTTCACGAACGTCAAACGCCAGCTGCTGGGTCATCGAAGCATACAGCAGATAGCCGGCCTGGGTGTGAACGACGCCCTTGGGCTGCCCGGTCGAACCGGAGGTGTAAAGGATGAACAACGGATCTTCCGCGTCCATTTCTTCGGGTTTGCAGTAGCGGTCCGCTTTGGCCATCAATTCTTCGTACCAGATGTCGCGGCCTTCTTTCATGTTAACCGTTGTTCCGGTCCGTTTCACGACCACCATGGTTTTCACACCCGGGCACTGGGCCACGGCCTTGTCGCAGGTGTCTTTCTGGGGAACGGCTTTGGCGCCGCGGTAGGTTCCGTCGCAGGTAATGACCACTGCGGAACCGGAATTGTTGATGCGGTCTCTTAACGCTTCCGCCGAGAATCCGCCGAAAACGATGGCATGAACGGCGCCGATGCGGGCGCAGGCCAGCATGACGATGGACAGCTCCGCGATCATGGGCAGGAAGATGGTGACGCGGTCGCCCTTTTTGACGCCCAGGCTTTTGAGAACATTCGCGAATTTGTTGACTTCGCGGTACATGTCGTAATAGGTGTATACTTTCCAGTCGTTGGGATCGTTGCCTTCGAAAATGATCGCGGCTTTATTTTTCTTGGTTTCCAGATGACGGTCGATGCAGTTGTAGCAGACATTGAGCTTTCCGCCTTCAAACCATTTGGAATGGACGTTTTTCGCGTCAAATGACCAGTCCGACACTTTATTTTTGTCGAAGGGTTTGAACCAGGTCAGTCTTTCCATCGCCATTTTCGCCCAGAAAGCATCGGGATTGGTAATCGACTCTTTGTAAAGTTTGTCGTATTCCGCTCTGCTCTTGATGTAGGATTTTTCTCTTACTCTCTCAGGTACAGGAAAAACCTTGTCGTAAAAATCTTGTTCATTAATTTCAGCCATATTATTCTCCTTTTATTTTTTATGCCTTCTTCAAGTCCGCCAAAAAGGCAAGATGTCGATTATTTAACAGCTCTGAACCTTTTGAATCTTTACTTTTCCCCCAAAGAGCTAAAGAGAAGGATGGGGATTGCCAATCTTTTCAGGAGGGGTACGCCCCGGCGAAGGGCTTCGTTCCTGTTGTTCAGACACGCGTTATCTGAAGTACCGGCCGCAACGCAGGGGCGTATTACATATGGCGGATGCAATACGTGTACCCCTTGAAAAGCGGTTATTGAATACACTTTTTGAAAAGCTTCCGGTATCGGAGTTTGTCCGATTTCATAGTGGGAATAACGCCGACACGGCGTCCGTGTTTGTCCTACACCACAATCCGGCCGCGGACGGAAAAAAACCTATCCCTGCTGCTCCAGAAATTTCCGGCGGACGGCCGGCGCTCTCAGCGCCAGACGACCTGTACGTCGTTACGTTTGGGAATGCGCAGATAGCGGTACTGCGGATATCCGAGCATCACCGCCCCGTAACACTGGCGCCCCGCCGGCAATGCGAGCGCCCGGATCAGGGGCTCGTGCAGCCCGGCGGCGGCGGTGAAATAGCCGGCCCAGCAGGTGCCCAGGCCCTTGGCATACGCGTAAAGCTCAAGGTAGGTAAGCGCGATTGCGCAGTCCGCGGCGGGAAACGACAGATCGGCGGGACTGTGCGCCAAAACCAGATGCGGCGCGCCCCGGGTAATGCGGTCGCGGCCGTTATCCCAGGCGTTCACGATGCGCCGGAAACGCTTCGCCACCGCTTCATCCGTCGTGACGGACAGCATGATGTTCATAAAATCAATCACCATCTGGGCCAGACGGCGCACCTCTTCGGGATCGGAAACGACCAGCCAGTGCACCTCCTGCCGGTTGCTGCCGGTGGGAGCCGTACGGGCGACGTCCAAAAGCTCCGTGAGCACCTTCCGGGAAACGGGCGTCTTTTTGTACCGGCGGATGGAGCGGCGCGCCAGAAGCAGATGCCGCAATGCATCCGCGCCGGGAAGCAGGCCGCGCTCCACGGGCGGGCAATCGGCCGGCGCCATGGTTTCAAGCGTGAGCGCTCCGTGGGGACAGACGGCGACGCAGTGTCCGCAGTTGATGCAAAACTCTTCGCCCTGCGCAAGGAGCGCCGGAAAAGATTTCTTATCCGTCCAGACGATAATCTGCGCCGGACAAGCGGCCGCGCAAATACCGTCGCGTTTGCATTTACTTGTATCAATTGTGAAAAGCGACATCGCGCCTCCTTGTTCCGGGGAAAATCTCTTGCCGCGGGCGGCCCCGCGCCGACGTCTCTTCAGATAAACCATCAATATGGTTATTGCAATGACTTTTTGCGATTCTCTGTTGTGATATTTTGTTTTTGTTTTATAATGCCCCGAACAAAGCACAAACCGGAAAGACTTCTGATGGCCAAATTGACCCTGGACGAGTGGATCGCCCGCCTGAAAAAAAACAAGAGCTTCAACGCCAACGCCTCGGCGGTGGTCGATCTTCCCGCCCGCCCGGGCGAGTGGGAGGATTACCCCTCCTGGGTAAACCCGCGTCTGCGCGACGCGCTGGTCGGGCGCGGCATCACGCGGCTGTACCGGCACCAGGCGCAGGCGGTGCGCTTCATCCGTGGCGGCCGGGACGTTGTCCTCGTCACGCCGACGGCCAGCGGCAAGACGCTGTGCTACAACCTGCCGGTGCTCCAGAGCATCCTCGACGAACCCGAAACGCGCGCGCTGTATATGTTTCCCACCAAGGCGCTGGCGCAGGACCAGATGCACGAAGCGCACAGCCTGATTACCGATTTGCAGGCCGACATCAAAACCTTCACGTACGACGGCGACACGCCCGACGACGCGCGCCGGGCCATCCGCCGGCAGGGACACATCGTCGTCACCAATCCCGACATGCTGCACGCGGGCATTTTGCCGCACCACACCAAGTGGCAAAAGCTGTTTATGAATCTGAAATACGTGGTGATTGACGAACTGCATATTTACCGCGGCATTTTCGGGTCGCATTTTGCCAATGTCATCCGCCGGTTGGTCCGCATCTGCCGCTTTTACGGAGCCGATCCCGTCTTCATCTGCTGCTCGGCGACGGTGGCCAATCCGCGCGAGCATGCCGAAAAGATTTTGGAGCGGCCCGTGGCGCTGCTGGACAAAAGCGGCGCGCCTGCGGCGGCGAAAACCTTCGTCCTGTACAATCCGCCCATCGTGAACCGCGAACTCGGCATCCGCCAGAGCGCGCTCACGCCCACGCGGAAAATTGCGTCAGACTTGATCGACAATTCCATTCAGACGATTGTCTTTGCCACCAGCCGCCTTAGCGTGGAGGTGCTGACCAAATATCTGAAAGATAAGTTCGTCAAATCCAAGCCCTTCGACGACCACTTTGTCACCGGCTACCGTGGCGGTTACCTGCCGAACCTGCGGCGCGACATCGAAAGCGGCCTGCGGTCGCGCGAGGTCATGGGCGTCATCAGCACCAATGCGCTCGAACTGGGCATCGACATCGGCAATCTGGAGGCCTGCATCATGGCGGGCTACCCCGGCTCCATTGCCAGCACCTGGCAGCAGGCCGGACGCGCGGGAAGAAGATCCGGCCATTCTCTGGCGATCCTGATTGCGCGCAGCAATCCGCTCGATCAGTTCATTATGGAAAATCCGGACTATTTCTTTGCGCTCTCACCGGAACACTGCCGGATCAATCCCGACAATCTGCTCATTTTGCTGCACCACATCAAAAGCGCGGCCTTCGAGCTGCCGTTTGAAAAAGGAGAAAAATTCGGCGGCGAAAATCTCGAAGAGTTTTTGCAGTACCTGGAGGAAAAGGGGGTGCTCCACCGGACGGACGACCGCTGGCACTGGGCGGCGGAAAGCTACCCGGCCGATGAAGTGAGCCTGCGCGCCATCAATCCCGAAAATGTCGTGGTGGTCGACACCACCGACGCGGGAAGCCACAAGATCATCGCCGAAGTCGACTGGGACAGCGCGTTTACCGCCGTGCACGACGACGCGATTTATCTTTTGGCCTCCGAGCAGTACCACGTGGACAAGCTCGACCTGGAGCGCAAGAAGGCCTATGTCAGGAAAGTCGACACGGACTACTATACCGACGCCATGACTTACACCAACGTGCGCGTCATCGATTCTTTCGACAACCGGCGCGAAGGCGGAACCATCGTGGAGCACGGCGAAGTGCAGGTCGTACGCAAAGTCGTGGGCTATAAGAAGATCAAGTTTTACACCTCCGAAAACCTGGGCTACGGCGACGTGACCCTGCCGGAAAAAGACATGCACACGACAAGTTACTGGTTCACCATTCCGCGCGACCGCCTGCGCAGCCTCGCGTTTACGCCCGCGGAAATCATCGACGGACTTTCGGCGCTGGCCTACACGATTCGGCACCTGTCGGCCATGTTCCTCATGGCGGACATCCACGACATCGACCGGTCGCTCGGCGACAAGTCCGGCGAGTGGTTCGTGAGCCAGGGCAAAACCGGCCGCGTCATCACGACGTTTTCCGCCGGCCGGCCGCAGGCGGCAAGCGGCGCCGACGCCGTCCGCATCGATGAATTCGATCCGACGATCTTCATCTTTGACGCCTACCCGGGCGGCATAGGCTTTTCGGAACTCCTCTACCGCGAACACGACAACCTGCTTTCGGCCGCGAAAAGCCTCATCGAAAAATGCCCCTGCGCTTACGGCTGCCCGTCCTGCGTCGGCCCCACGCTGGAAGTCGGCAAAACCGCAAAAGAGATCGTGCCGAAGATCATTGATCTGGTTTTGAATAAATGAAATCGATTGATAAGCTCAAACGCCTGACCGGCGAAGCGACAGCGCCTCCCCAAGCGGAGCCGGCAAAGCCGGTTTGCGCCGCAAGCAAAAAGCAGGAACAGCTGGGCGACCTGCGCCGGCGCATTGAAACCGTCGTCGCGCGCGCGGCCGAGCGCAGCCGCACGGCGCAGGAAGAGGCGCGGCGGCGCGGCGACCGCGGCCTGCGCGATCTTCTGGAAGGCGAGGAGGTAGAAAACGACTGCGGCCGCTTTTTTTTGAAAAGCGCCTCTCTTTCCGGCGCCAGCCGCCACGGGTACCGCAATCTCCGGGAAATATCCGATCCGGACATGACGGCGGCGGGAACGCTTGCCGATGATCCTTCCATCGGCAAATGCCGCTTTTCCGACGCTTTGTTTCTGGACACGGAAACCACGGGCCTTTCCGGCGGCACCGGCACGATGGCTTTTCTCATCGGTCTGGGCTGGTTTGAAAAAGGCGACTTTCAGGTGCGGCAGATCCTGGCGCGCGATTTCGGCGAAGAGGCGGCGGCCCTGGCCTGTCTGGCGGACATCGCCCGGCAAAAAAAATTTCTGATCACCTTCAACGGCAAGGCCTTTGACGTCAATCTGCTTGCCGCGCGCTTCATTCTCAACCGGCTGCCGGACGCATTAGCCGAACTGCCCCATCTGGACTTGCTCCATCCCGCTCGGCGTCTTCTGGGACACCGACTGGACAACTGCCGCCTGGCGACGCTGGAAGCGGACATCCTCGGCGTCCGGCGCGAAGGGGACATCCCCGGCTGGGAAATCCCCCAGCGGTATTTCGACTGGTTAAGACGGCGCGACCCGCGACTGCTCTACAACATCTTCGAGCACAACCGGCTTGACGTGGTGTCCATGGCGTCGCTCACCGCGCATCTGGCGGACATTCTCACCGCGCAGACCCTCCGGCAGCACGCCCACCCCGACGACTACCTGGCCGCGGCCGGGCTTTTACTGAAACGCACCCACCCCGCAGGAGCGCAAAAGATTCTGGACCTCTTCCGGGAAGACGCCTGTTCCGAGTTTTCGCTCACGTCGAAGAAAAAGCTGGCGCAGCTTTACAAGCGCACGGGCCGGCTCGAGGACGCCGCCGTCCTGTGGCGGCAGATGGCCGATTGCGGCGCCGCCGGATTTTATCCCGTATCCGAGCTGGCCAAGTATCTGGAGCATCGCGCAAAGCGCGCCGCCGAAGCCGCCGCGCTCGTTGAAAACGCGCTTGCGGCCGGCGCCTTTTCGGAGAAAGAAAAGGAGTCGCTGGAGCACCGTTTGAAAAGACTGCTCCGGAAAGCCATCTGATCCGCCTGCGCGGCGGCAAACGCCCTCGAACAAATCGAAGCGGACAATCCTTTTGCCGTGCGGCAAATCGTCCTGGTCTCGCTTTGCCGCACGCGGGGGTCGCGGTGCGCGTCTACAGGATCGTGAAAAAATCGCGTTCGAGCAGTTCGCCCAGGACATCTGCCGTCGCGCCGACAATGCCGATGCACTTCTGCACCCGTTCGCCCCGGTAAAAGGCCCGGACCTCGTCGCGGTTCGTCCAGTCCACGCGGGCGATGTCCCGGCAGGCGATCGTCCCGCCCTGGCCGACAATCTCGTCGCGGAACCGCCGCACCATTTCCTGGGCGTCGGACCACATCTTCGGATTTTCCTTTTCTTCGGCTGCCGCGCGGCTGTACCGCAGGCCGATCACCGCGAGCGCGCCGGCCAGCGCGCCGCAAACCTCCCCGTAGCCGCCCAGACCGCCGCCGAAAGCGCCCATGGCGCGGATAACATCGTCATGGCCTCTGCCCAGTTTTTCGCGGCCGACCGCCGCCAGCGCCTGGCTTCAATGAAAGCGCTCCCTGGCCATCAACACAATTGCCTTGTCCCTCATCTCTTCTCGCGTCATCTTCTTCCTCCCTTGAATTCACGTTTTAACTGGAACCGGCCCGGCCGCAAAGGAAAGGCCGTTTCGCGCGGCGCCAAAGACCGGTTTTTTTCGTCCGCTTTCCTGCATCACGGCGCAAGTTCGGCAATGTACCCGCGGTTCCAGGTCGGGCTGATGATCATCTCATTGATGCAGACCGTTTTGGGCAGCCGCGCCACAAACAGAATCGCCTCGGCCACATCTTCGGGACGGAGCATTTTCGCCTTCACGTCGTCGGCCAGCGCGTCGGGCCGGCGGTCGATGATCGGCGTCCAGACTTCGCCGGGGCACAAAGCACAGGCGCGGATGCCGTCCATGCAGGCTTCCATGTTGATGCTGGCGTTCATGGCCAGAAGACCATGCTTGGCCGCGCTGTAAGCCGGTCCGGTCAATAACGAGTAAAATCTCCCCGCCCACGACGAAACATTGATGATGAGGCCGTCTTGCTGTTTCCGCATGGTTTCCAGAACCGCGCGGGCGCAGTAAAACGCGCCGTTCAAATCGACGTCGATCACCTCTTTCCATTTCTCCGGCGTCACCCTGTCCCAGTGCCGCTCGGCGACGTTGGTCCCGGCGTTGTTGACCAGGATGTCGATCCGGCCCGAACGCGACAGAATCCGCCGGGCCGCCGCATCGACGGATGCGGCATCGGAAACGTCCAGCGTTTCCACGAAGGCGGCGCCGCCTTGCGCGGCGATGCGCTCCGCCGTTTGCTGCAAAACGGCGCTCCTGCGCCCCGAGAGAATAACGGTGGCGCCGTTTTGCGCCAGAGCAACGGCCGCCGCCTCGCCGATGCCCGTTCCAGCGCCGGTGATCCAGGCGACTTTGCCCGACAAAGATTCCAGCATAGTTCCTCCTGTTAACGAGATGCGATGCGGCGACTTCGCCGCAAGGCTGTTTAGTTCATGATCAGCAAACCGGCCGCCATCACCATCATGCCGGCCACCAGGCCCAGAATGCTGTCGTGTCCTTTGCCGTAAGCGCGGCTTGCCGGCAGCAGTTCATCGAGACTGATATACACCATGATCCCCGCCACGCCGCCGAACAAAATTCCCGCAAACGGGGAGGCAGCCGCCGGCCAACGGCCGCCCAGAACCAGAAATATCACCGCCCACGCCGAGAGCGCGCCCAGCGGCTCGGCCAGGCCGCTGGCGAGCGAATAGCAAAACGCCTTCTTCCGGTCTCCCGTCGCGTAAAAAATCGGAACGGAAACGCTGATGCCTTCGGGAATATTGTGCAAGGCGATGGCCGCGGCAATAAAGACGCCCAGCGCCGGATCCTGCAGGGCCGCCGTGAATGTCGCCATGCCTTCCGGAAAATTATGAATCGTAATCGCAAGCGCCGTAAAGACGCCGGTGCGCAGCAGCGCGGGGCGTTCCCGCTTCACGCCGGGCGCCGCGGACCGATCGGCCAGCAACGCCGTTTCGGCCTCGGAATGCGTTTCGTGCGGGTTTTCGGCCGCCGGAATGAGATTGTCGATGAGGGCCATCAGCAGCAGGCCGCCGAAAAAAGCCGCCGTGGCGATCCAGCGCGCCCCTTCCCCGTCGTAACGCAGCGCCAGCCAGCCGGCGCTTTTGGGAAGAATTTCGACGAAGGAAACATACAGCATTACTCCCGCGGAAAAGCCGGTCGCCACGGACAGGAAGCGGTAGTTGGTCCGGCCGGCCAGGAAAGCGATGACGCTGCCGATGCCGGTCGCCATGCCGGCCAGCAGAGTCAATCCCAATGCGGCGGTCACCTCATTCATGCTTTATCTCCGCCGGAAACAAAAACCGCCAGGATCAAAAGCAGCGCGCCGGCAATCGTCATCACGCTTTTCGATCTCATCCCTGATATCTTAGCCATTTTGCATCACACTTGATCCGACGTAATCATGTTACTGATGGGACCGCCCTTCAGGTCCGCGCGACCGCCTTTTGCAAGGACCCCCTGCGCCCCCGCCCCGCGGGGAACGAATCTTTTTTTGATGCAGGGCGAAGCTTCAGCTTCGCCAAGGCGGGGCTAAAGCCCCGCCCTACATCCATTCACCATCCACCATCCACCATCCACTATTTACTATCCACCAGGAACTCTACCCCAGTTCAAAACTCGTGACGCCGTAGATTTTATCGAGCGGCACGGACGGGGCCTCTTTGCGATACATCCGGGCGGTCTCGAACACTTTGTCCATGGCATGACGGCGCACCAGGCGGCCGGCGCCTTCGTTGGGCTCCGGAATATCCAGGAAAAATTCTTCGCCGGCGATCGGGCGGGTGAGGGAAGAAAAGAGCGTTTCGGCGATGTCTTCGGATTCGGCAAACAGAGGACCGATCTTGTACCCTTGCCGGCATTTGCGAAGAACGCCGTATCCGGTGAGGCGGCCGCTTTCTACAAAACCCAGCGCAGCGCCGTCGGGACGGCTGATCCAGCATTTCAGGAAGGCGGCCCGCGGCGCCGGAAAACAAACGCGGTCGTAAGCGGCCAGATCCGCAAACGGAACGGCCGACAGGGAAACGACGCCGGGAAAGCCGACGCGGCCGGAAACGGCCATGCCGCGATAGCGAAGGTTGCGGTAGGCCAAAACGAAACCGAGCGCTTTGTACGTTTCCTGCTGGGCGACGACCGCGTCGTTCCCGACGACGCGGTTGCCCATGTACGCAGTCGCCCGCGCGGCGAGCGCATGGCCGATGCCCTGCTCGCGGCATCCGGGCTTCACGATATAAAATCCGGCAAAGCCGAAGCGCTCGTCGTAGGCCACCGCCGAGAGCGCCCCCACCGGTTCGCCGTCGCGGCGCGCCAGGAAAAATCCCCGCGGGTCCGCGGCGTAAAAGCATTCGGCGTCGTGCAATCCCGGATTCCAGCCTTCGCGGGCGGCCCATTCGACGGCCAGTCCGACATCCTCCCGATTCATGCAGTGAATTTCCAGCGGCATGCGTTTTCTCCGTTTTCCTAATTCCTTCTCGCGCCGGCTTGCGCAAAAACCTCGGCTGTTCCGCCGCCGATGCCTCCAGCGGCCCCCGCGCCGTAAATTTCGCATGACCGGAATAAAAAATCAAATATTAATGGCTGGATGGTGTTGACAAACGAGACTGCTGCAACTTTCGCGCGTTTGACACGAATTTTGCGGTGGCAGGCGGGTCTGAAGACCCGCCCTACATCACCGAAACATGAAAGGTTTGCCTGTGTAGGGCGAAGCTTCAGCTTCGCCAGACCCGGCGGGTCTGAAGACCCGCGCTACGGTACATGAACTTCAGCGGAAATTGTTTTCGGATAGATCCGGGCAACCGATCAGACGTTGAAGCGGAAGGTGATGATGTCGCCGTCGGCGACGATGTACTCTTTTCCTTCCAGGCGCAGGCGGCCGGCGGCCTTGACCTGCGCCTGTGAGCCGCCGTGGGACATAAAGTCCTCGAAGGACATGACTTCAGCTTTGATGAACCCGCGCTCGAAATCGTTGTGGATGGCGCCCGCGGCCTTGGGGGCTTTCGTGGAATGCGGAATGACCCAGGCCTTCACTTCGTCTTCGCCGACGGTGAAAAAGGAGATGCGGCCCAGAAGCGAAAAGGCGGCGCGGATGATCCGGCCGAACGCCGCTTCGGCAATGCCCAGGGACGACAGAAATTCTTTCTGATCGGCCGCGTCGAGGCCGGCGAGCTCCGCTTCGATCTTGCAGCAGATGCCCAGCACCGGTTCGGCGAGCTTTGCGGCCCCGGCAAATTCATCGGCAAAGCCCAGATTGTCTTCCGCCACGTTGACGACGACCAGTTCCGGCTTGATCGTCCAGAAGGAAAAGCTGCGGAGCGTGAAGACGTCCTGCGCGGCAAGCCCCGCCTGGCGCAGCGGCTTGCCCGCCTCCAGGCAGTCCTTCAGCCGCGGCAAAAGATCGTTTTGCGCCGTTTCCTGGGGCGAAATGGCTTTTTTGGACATCTTGGCCAGGCGTTCGAGCTTCTTTTCGATGATGATCAGATCGGCCAGGACGAGTTCGTCTTCAAGTTTGCGGTAGGCGTCGAGCGCAATCGAAATATCCGGCAGGGAAAAGCCGTCCACCACGTGCAGGATGCCGTCCGTGCCGCTCAGGTTCTGGCGGATCGCCTCCCAGGGATGCTCGCCCACGGCGTGCACATCGGCAAACGGAACCTTGGCGGGAGAGACCTTGGCGGGCTTGTAGATTTCAACGAGCTTGTCGAAGCGCAGGTCAGGCACGCTGGCCTGGCCGCGCACGACGGCTTCGGTGTGCGACGAGCTTACTTTCACGCCGGTCATGATTTCAAACAGGGTGCTCTTTCCGCTTTGCGGAAGCCCCAGGATTCCCATTTCCATAATTGACTGCCTCAAACCTCAGGGAGCGGCTTGTGACTCCGCGTGACCTCGCGTGACCTCGTGTGACCTCGTGTGACCTCGTGTGACCTTCAGGTCATCAGGTCATCAGGCGATCAGGTTATCGCGACCGTTCCCTGCAACATTATTGTGCAAACTCTTTTTCGATCCGCTCCAGCGCTTCGTTTAACCGGTCATCCGGCACGGTGAGCGAAATGCGGATGAATCCTTCGCCGTACTGGCCGTAAGCCGTTCCGGATGCCACGACAACGGCCGTCTTGTCGAAGAGGCGGTTCGTGAATTCCAAGGACGTCATGCCTTTGGGCACCGGCGCCCACAGGTAAAACGTTCCGCGCGGCGGCTGAAAATCGATGCCGATTTTTTTAAGCGTTTTGAGCACCCGCTCCCGGCGCCGCCCGTAAATCGACAGCATGTTCTCGATGAAGCCGGCTTCGCTGCCGAGCGCTTGAATGCCGGCGTACTGCACGGCGTTGAAGATGCCGGAATCGGTATTTTCCTTGACCTTGCTGATGCCCGCGATGAGGTCGGGATTGCCGCAGGCCATGCCCAGCCGCCAGCCGCACATGTTGAACGGCTTGGACAGAGAGTTGAGCTCGACGCCCACGTCTTTGGCGCCCGGCGCCTGCAGGAAGCTCAGACGCTGCTGGCCCGCAAAGACGATCTCGCCGTAGGGATTGTCGTAGCATACGGCAATGTCGTATTCGCCCGCGAAGGCGACAAGCTTTTCCAAAAAGTCCGGCGTGGCGCACGCGCCCGTCGGATTGTTGGGATAGTTCAGAAACATCGCCCGGGCTTTTTCCGCCACGTCCGACGGAATGTCCTCCAGCGCCGGCAGATAGTCGTTTTGCGGCAGAATGGGCACGTTGTAGGGAACGCCCCCGGCCATCAGGATGCTGGAGCGATAAGCGGGATAGCCGGGATCGGTCATCAGCACGATGTCGCCGGGATTGACGCGCGCCAGCACGAAGTGATGGCAGCCTTCCTTGGAGCCGATAAGGCCCAGAATTTCATTTTCCGGATTGAGCGTCACGCCGTAGCGCGCCGCGTACCAGCGGGCGACTTCCTTGCGAAACGCCAGCATGCCCTTTTCCTCATCGGTGGGATAGCGGTGATTCTGCGGATCGCGGGCCGTCCGGCACAGTTCGTCGATGATCGAATCCGGAGTGGCTTCCACCGGATCGCCGATGGCCAGCGAAATCACGTCCACGCCTTCCGCCTTCGCGCGGTTGATTTTCTTGCGCAGTTCCATGAACAGGTAGGGCGGTATTTTCTTCAGTCGATCGGCTGTCTGCACGTTGTCTTGCCTCCACAAACGTTATTGATACGCTTCTTCAAAAAGCATCCCCTGATAGACCATTTTGACTTTCCCTTCAAGATAAATTTCCCCGAAGCGGCCGTCCGCGCGGGAAAAGTACACGCGCAGGACGTCTCCGCCCTGCACCGTCACGTCCACCGGCGAGTCCACGAGATTCCGGCCGGCGGCGGCGAGCACGGAAGCCACGACGCCGGTGCCACAGGCGAGCGTCTCGTCCTCGACGCCGCGCTCATAGGTGCGGACCCGCATGGCGTGCCGGTTGAACGCCACGGCGAAATCGGCGTTGGTGCCTTTCGGCGCGAAAAACGTATGCTGACGGATCTCCCGGCCGGTCGAGACGACGTCGCACGCCTCGACCGAGGCGACGAAGCATACGGCATGCGGCACACCCGTGTCGATGCAGTCGAGGTCGCACTTCTCGCCGTTTAAAAGAATCGTCCGCCCGGGAACCAGGGGAGAGGGATCGGGCATTCTTACCTTCGCGACGTCGCCCTGAACCTCTGCCTCAATGACGCCGGCCGGCGTTTCAAAAGACAGGCGCGCGCCGGCAAGATTGTTTTCATGGGCCCACCGCGCCACGCAGCGGGCCGCGTTGCCGCACATTTCCGCGACTGAGCCGTCGGCGTTGAAAAACCGCCAGCGGAAGTCGGCCGTGGCGGACGGCTCGATCAGCAAAAGGCCGTCGGCGCCGACTGAAAATCTGCGGGCGCAAAGCCGGCGGACAAAGGCCGGCCAGTCGTCCACGGGTAAGGAAAAGGCGCGGTTGTCGATGATGATGAAATCGTTGCCGCTGCCGCTCATTTTCCAGAATTGAATAAAACGCGTTTTGTCCATATTTTTCACCTTTTCGATACCGCGAGATATGATCCCTTTCTCAGATGTGGAAGCGCCGGGCGTCCGCCCGCCGCAATAAACCTGATCATCCTAAAAATCTTTGGGCTTGCAGAGGATTTCCCGGATTTTCATCTCCAGAAAAGCGCTGGCGTTGGCCGGCTGCAAGACGAGCGCCGTGTCGAGCCCGGCGGACGATCCTCCGGCGGCGATCACATTTTCGTCCGTCCGGACACATCCCGCGTCCGCCGCCATGAGCGCGATTTCAACGGCCACCTTCGTGCCCTGGCCGAAAAGGCGCAGCGTGTAGGCGATGATTTCGTCCATCTGATAGGCGCCCAGTTTCCGGCGCACGGCGCGCCCCACGCCGCCCAGGGCGTGCGTGCCGGTTACCACGCGCACGCCCATGTCCAAAAGCCGCCGGCGCATCGCCTCTGTCACGGCCTGCGTGTTTGGCTTTTGCGCGCCCCAGGCCGGCGTCACCGCGACAATCCGGGAGGGCGCAATCATCTTAGCCGCCCACAGAGCGCTTTTGCCGGAATGCGTCGGGATGACCAGCGCGGCAATGTCGGGCCGCTCCGCGCGCCGGGCGGCAAGCTCAAGAACCGCCCGGGTGTTGGCGGCGCCGGGCCGTTCGAAAAGCCGGCAAATCTCATCCGTGTAAGGGGGAATGCGCTTCATGGCGGGTCTCCTCAGGTTTCCTGAACGATGTCTTCTTTCCGCGCCAGCGACCGCGTTACGCGCAGCACTTCCTCGGTGGTCGTAGTGCCGGCCAGCACCTTTTGAATGCCGTCCTGCTGCAGCGTGAGAAGTCCGCGCTCCACCGCCAGCTCGTTGATCTGGTTGGCGTCCGAGGTCTTGAGGACCAGCTTCCTGACGGCGTCGTCCACGACCAGAATTTCAAAAATTGCCGTGCGCCCCCGGAAGCCCGTCTGCATGCAGAGATTGCAGCCCTTCTTGCGGTAAAACGTGTTGTCCCGGAGCGCCGAGCCGGGAAGGCCGAGATTCGCCAGCGTTTCCTCGTCGGGTGTGTAAATCTCCTTGCAGTGCGGACAAAGCACGCGGACCAGGCGCTGCGCGATGATCGCGACCACCGACGAGGTCACCAGAAACGGTTCGACGCCCATGTCGATGAGGCGGGTCACGGCGCTCGCCGCGTCGTTGGTGTGCAGCGTCGAAAACACCAGATGGCCGGTGAGCGACGACTGAATGGCGATTTCAGCCGTTTCCCGGTCGCGGATTTCCCCCACCAGGATCACGTCCGGGTCCTGGCGCACAATCGAGCGCAGGCCGGCGGCGAAGGTGAGATCGATCTTGGGATTGACTTGAATCTGTCCTACACCGTCGATCTGGTATTCGATCGGGTCCTCGATCGTGATGATGTTGATTTCCGGGCGGTTGATCGTGGAGAGCGCTGCGTAGAGCGTCGTCGTCTTGCCGCTGCCGGTGGGGCCGGTGACCAGAATGATTCCGTAAGGCGACTTGATCAGCTTTTCGAGCAGCCGGATGCGCTCGTCGTGCATGCCCAGATCCCGAAGGCGCAGGATGCTCGAGGTTTTGTCGAGCAGGCGGAGCACCACCCGCTCGCCGAAGGCCGTGGGCAGCACCGAGACGCGCACATCGACCAAGCGGTCGGCGATTTTGAGTTCGATCCGTCCGTCCTGCGGCAGGCGCTTTTCGGCGATGTTGAGCCGCGCCATGATTTTTATGCGGCTCACCAGCGGCGACTGGATCCGGCGGGGCAGGCTCAGAATATCGTAAAGGATGCCGTCGATCCGGTAGCGGATTTTCAGATTGGCGGAATAGGGTTCGACGTGGATGTCGCTCGCGCGGTCCTTGATGGCCCCCGACACCAGCAGATTCACCAGCTTGATGATCGGGGCGTCGCTCGTTTCGTCGAGCAGGTCGGCGGTCTCGCTGATTTCCGAAATGAGATCGTCGGCGGACTCCTCGCTGATTTCGTCGAAATAATCCTTGGCGGAGGCGCGGCTCATGTCGTAGGCCAGATTGATGGCGGCAAGGATGGCGTCCTGCGGCGCTAGGACCAGCGACAAATCCGGCATTTCCAGAAGAACGCGCAGATCGTCGGCCGGTTGAAAATTGGCCGGATCGTTTATGGCGATCGCCCGCGTTTCGGCGGTGATCACCGGCACGATCTTGTGTTTCTTGAGATAGGCGATCGGCACGCTTTGCGTGAAATCGATGTTGATGCTCTCCATCGGCAGTTCCCGCCGAAAGGGCAGGTGAAAATGCTCCGCGAGGAGCCGGAGCAGCCGGACCTCGTCGATGGCTTTTCTGCGCAACAGCTCGCCTACCAAACCCGCGCCGTTTCTGTTTTTCGCATCGCGCGCCTCGGCCAGCGTTTCGGCGGCAACGCCCGCGGCCAGCAGACCGTCGGCCAGCGACGCCGTCTTGCTTTCCGCGGCGCTGCGGGACTGGTCGGCCGACGCATTCAGTGCTGAAAGAATGGTGGACATAACAACCGCCCCTTACTTTTCGGGAACCGCGGGCGCCGGCGGATAGGATTCCTGCTTGCGCTCGTTGAGCCGGATGATGCCTTCGACCACTTCGCCCATGGATTCTCTCTTCTTCTGGTATAGGTCCGCCGCTTCCCGCTCAGTGCGGACGATGTGCGGCGTGAGAAAAACATACAGGTTTGTTTTTTCCCTTTTCACCTGGTTGGCCTTGAACAGCCAGCCCAGAATCGGCACGCTTCCCAGCCAGGGCACCTGGTTCGTGCCGTCCTCCGTGCTGTCCCCCACCAGGCCGCCGATGACGATCGTTTCGTTGTCCCGGACCACCACGGTGGTTTTGGCCGTCCGCTTGAGCGTCGTCGGCGTCGTGTTTTTCACATCCGAAGTCACTTTGGTGACCTGCTGCGATATTTTCAGACGGACATAGTTGCCTTCATTGATGTGCGGCGTGATGTTCAGGATCACGCCGACGTCCTTGTATTCGTAGGTGTTGTAATTGACCAGGGTGGAGGTTGTCGTGGATTCCTGCCGCGTGATGTAGGGAACGTTGGACCCGACGTTGATTTCCGCTTCTTCGTTGTCTAGCGTCAGAATCTGGGGGGTGGACAGAATCGACACATCGGAATCGTTTTTGTAGGCCTGCACCATCGCGCCGATGGTCGGAAACAGGACGTCGCCGATCTTGATGCCCGCGCCGAGAATGCCCATGGAGAAGCCGCTGGGAAATCCCAGCACCGTCTTTCCGGCCGCGTCCAGGGTGGCGGTCAGGCCCGACAGCACGCCGGTGCCGGAGCTCACAAAGGCGGCCGACCCGCTGCCGGTCATGCCGTTCACCTGCCCGGTGTCCTTTACGCCGCTCCACTCCACGCCCAGCCTGAAGTCTTTCGTGGTGTTGACTTCCATGATCAGCGCTTCAATGTAAACCATAGGCCGCGGCACGTCGAGCTGCCTGATGATGCTTTCCAGAATTTTGTAATCCTCGCGCTCCGCCATGATCACCAGCGTGTTGGTGGCCTTGTCCGGCACGATCTGAACATTTTTGGAAACGACCGGCGTCGCCACCCTCGCCGCCGCACCCGCCGCGCCGGAAGCCGCTCCGCCCGTTTCCTTGACAATGCTGTTCAGCACTTTGGCCAGGTCCTCGGCGACGCTGTTTTGCAGGCGGTAAACCTGGATGTTGGATTCGCCGCGCGGCACATCCTTATCCATGAGCCCCGTGAGCTTGCGGATGTTTTCCGTATCCGACACACTGGCAAAGATGATGAGCGAATTGGTTCGCGGATCCGCCACGATCCGGACCGGCGTCACATTGGGCCGGCGCTGCTGAAACACGGTGGCAAGCGATTTGGCCACTTCCGACGCGGAGGCGTTTTGCAGGGGCAGATACGTGATCTGCTCGCCCGCCCCCTCCACGTCCAGAGCCTTCACGATCTCGAGCAGCCGGCGGATGTTGGACAGGTAATCGGTGACGATCAGCACCCCCGCCGGCGGATAGGACAGCACCGAACTGGTTTTGGGAATGATCGGATCGAGGACCCGCTTGACTTCGTCGGGATTGGCCCGGTCGAGCGCGATAATCTGCGTGACCATCCGGTCTTCCGACTCGGCGCCGTCCCTCTTGATCCGCGTCTCCAGGCTCTTTTCCCGCGCGGCGGCCGAGGGTACGATCTTGATCAGGTCCCCGACGGGCACCGTGGCGTAGCCGTTCAGCTCCAGCACGGAAAGAAAAACCTTGTACACGTCGCTAAGCGGAATTTTCCGGGGAGAAAGAATCGTCACCTTGCCCTTGACCTTGTCGTCGATGATGAAATTCTTGCCGGTCAGTTCGCTTATGAATTTCACGAACACTTCAATATTGACGTTGTCGAAATCGAGCGTCACATACCGGTCGCCGGTTTTACGAACCGCCGGCGCCGGACGGGATTTTTCCGCGGACGGTTTTTCCGGCGGCTTTTCGACCGCGGTTTCCGTTTTCACAGCGGCCGGGGCCTCCTCCCGCGCGGTTTTCACCGGCGGGACGTCCCGGGGCGGGGCGGGCGGGAGGGGGAGAGCCGCGCTGTCCGCGGGAAGACTTTCCCTGGTTTCGTGGGCCGATTGTGCCTTTGCCGCCGGCGCCCCGTCATCGATCCGCGCGGCCGGCGCCTGCGTTGCGAGCCCCAGCAGCAGCAGCGCCGCCAGCCAAACGGTCATTGGTCCAATGCGTTTTGTTATAAAAGTCATGTTATCGATCCCGTGCCTGTATTATGGAATGAAATTCGGGCAGATGGGCGATATTGCGCAAATCCTTGTCCGTGGCCGCCCACTGCCTGACATCCGGATTAAAATCCACCGCGTTTTTCAGATAAAACAGACTTTGTTTCGTATCATTTTTTTGCGCATAAAGACAAGCCAGATTATAGTGCGCGTCCGCATAGTCCCGGCGGATATGAAGCGCGTCGTTGAAGCAGATTCTCGCCCGCCGGTCCTCTCCAAGACGCAGATACACAACGCCCAGATTGTTTTGCGCCCGGAAATGGCGCGGCTCTTTTTTCAAGACCCGCCGGTAGAGACGCGACGCTTCCCGAAGACGCCCTTCGCGCTGCTTTTCCAGCGCCAGCGCGTAGAGGCTTTCCGCATCTTCCGGCGCGGCGGACCCGGCCTGCGGCTCTCCGGTGCGGACCGGCGCTGCCGCTGCCTTTTTTACAGCCGACGTCTGCCCAGGCAAAACCGGATTCGATGCGACAACCGCCGCGGGCACAGCCGGCTTTGCTTCACGAGCCGCAGGAAGCGCGGCCGGCGCCGGATCGGTTGCCGCGGCAACCGGACGCTGGACGGTTTTTGCCGGCCTGACTGCCGGCGCTTCCGGCCGCGTGGACCACCACAGAGCCAGGCCGCCCGCCAAAACCAGAAGCGCGACGAACGCCCCGATCAGCGCCGGTGTCCTCCCCGACCGGTTTTTCGGGGGTCCGGCCGCAACCGGAGGCGCCCAGGACGCGTAAGGCGCCTCTTTGTCGTTTTGAACCTTGTGCAGAGCGTCATTGATATAACTCATGCATCCCCCGCGCTACGATGTCAGGCGCAGCCACAACTTTCTGGCGCCGCTCATCGTTTTCTGAAAATACTCCCGGCCGATGTCCCGCGCCGCGTGGCGGATGATCCGGCGGTCGATTTTCGCCGAGTTCCGGGCGTAGGCAATAAGCAGCGCCCGGTCGCAAAGCGCATTGATCCGGCGCGGAATCCCCTCGGAAAAATCATAGACGAGGCGATACGCGCCCCGCGTCAGCCGGATCGCTCCGGGACCGCCGGCCACGCGCAGGCGGTGGTCGATGTAGGCGGCCACGTCGCTTGCCGAAAGCGGCGCGAGGTCGTAACGCACGGTGATCCGTTCGTTGAGCTGCCGAAGCGCCGGCAGCGCCAGGGCGGCCTTGATTTCCGGCTGGCCGACCAGGACGATCTGCAAAAGCTTTTCCCGCTCGGTTTCCAGATTGGAAAGCATCCGGATCTGTTCAAGAACGCCGTGCGAAAGATTCTGCGCCTCGTCGATGAGAAGCACCGCGTTTTTTCCGGCGGCGTAGTTCCTGAGCAGAAAATCGTTGAGGGCGTCCACGTAGTCCATTTTGTTTTGGCGCGCGGCAAGCCCGGCAATGCCGAATTCCCGGACGACCGTCTCGAGCAGTTCGACGTCCGAAACCGCCGTGTTGAAGATCAGCGCCGTTTCCACCGAGGAATCCAGCATGCCCAACAGCGCGCGGCAAAGGGTGGTTTTGCCCGTTCCGATGCCGCCGGAAATCAGCACGAAGCCCTTCTTCTCGCCGATGCCGTAAATCAGGTAATTGAGCGCGTCGCGATGCTGCTCGCTCAAAAACAGGTAATCCGGCCGGGGCGAGAGCGTGAAGGGATTTTCTTTAAGACCGAAATATGCGGCATACATGACCCGCCTCTACTTTCCGCGCGCTCATTGAAACGAATAATTCAGCGTCTGGTTCTGCCCGTTGCGCAGCAGGCCGACCGTCACGCTGCCTCCCGATTGCATCACATCCACCAGTTGCAAAACGTCGTCGGCCCCTTCCAGCCGGCTGTTGTTCACCTCCACGATGACATCGCCGTTTTGCAGGCCCAGCCGCGCATACAGGCTGCCGGGCACGATGTTGGAAATGACAAATCCCTGCTGCGCGCCGTCCATCATGTACGGACGCACGACCGCCTGGCTCATGATGGATTTCAAATCGCCCAGGCTCTGTGTCACCTCCTCGCGGCTCACGGCAATGCTGCGGCCGCCGGAGGGGACGGCCGAACGCCCCGCCGCGGATGCGTCGGCCGCTTCCTTGATTTTCATCATGAGTTCCCGGCCGCCGCTTTGCAAAACCGCCGTGTTGCGCGTGACGCGGACGAGCCGCGCCGATCCGATCATTTCGCCGAGGCGGTAGAGCTTCTGCTTGCCCTTGCCTTTTTCCTCCACGATCGCATAGCCCGTCCGAGCGTCGACCGCGATGGTGCCTTTCAGGTCGAAGTCCGTGTACTCCTCGCTGGGAAGAGCGCTTGACGCGCTTTTATCCGGAAGAGCCTTGAGCGTCGTGGCAAACAGGTTGCGCTCGGCGATGACGGCGTAGCGCTCCGCCGGCTCGCGCAGAGTTCCGGCGGCGGCTCGCGCAGGAGAGCCGGCCGCCGTCGCGGGCGTCCGCAACACCTGCAGGGAAAGCAGCTTGTAAAAAACATCCACCGCCAGAAAAGAGATGAGCGTCACGGCCAGGACCAGCGCAAGCGGTTTGACCCACGCCGCAAGGGCTGCCCGGTCGAACGCCGGACCGCCGATCCGGTCCATGGCCGCCCGTATGCGCAAGGTCATCTCTGTCAGAAAATCTTTCATGTCCTTTTTCCGGCCGCTTTGTCCTTCAGATATAACGCATGACCGGGCTTCCCAGCGTCCCGCCCACCGTCACGTTCATCTTGATTTTGCTTTTCCCGGCAATCTCGATTACGCCCTTCAATTGCAGCAGGCTGTCCTCCGCGCGTTCGGCCGGAAGGATCGTGCCGTTTAAAAGGCAGTTGATCTGCCGGCCGTAGAGTTCCAGTTTTTCCAGCGTCACCCGGTTGTTTTTCAATTGCGCCGAAATCGTGCCGTGGTCGAAGTCGATGCGGCTCACTCCCAGAAAAGGCTCCGGCAACGGGTAGGCGCCCCGGCTCAAATACAGGGACAGCTTCCCCACGGGACCGCCGCCCACCGGATTTTCCGGCGCATAAAAAAAGGATCCGCGCACCCGACCGGTAAGCCCCCGCAGAGCGGCAAGGCCGCCGGCGTTGAGACGGCCGAGGTCGATGTCTTCAAAGGTTGCGCTGCCCTCGACGGGCGCGCCCGAGATCCGGAATCCCGCGCTGCCGTCAAAGCGGCCGTCATAGGCCCGGCCGGAAAAACCGATCCGCTTCACTTTGGCCGGCAGGCTCAAGAGACGGATCTGGACGTCCAGCGAATCGCCGCTGAAAACGAACTCCCGGGCGCCTTCGGCCCGGCTGACCCTCGGTTGGCTGAGCGTTATCCCCGTCGGCAGCGACGGCCGGAGCGCCGCCGCCCGCAACATCCAGCCGGCGGACGCGGCCGACGCTTCCAGCCGTTTCAGGACCAGCTCCGAGGGAAACAGCAGGTACAAAAAGACGCCCGTGATGAAGACGGCGTAGACTCCCAGCCACAGCGCCCGATTTTGAACAATGCGCGAAATCTTCATGGCCCCCCCGTTCCCGCCGGAACCGGCGTGTAAGAGGCGACCAGAAGCTGTACGCTCAGGTACTCCGGACTTTCCTTCATTTTTTCCACCGAAATTCTGCGGATGCCGACCATCTCCTCGGGCGACTCGATCTGGTAGAGGAAGTCGGCCAGTTGCGCAATCGTGATTTTATCGAGTTTCAGGTCGACGAGGCTTTCTTCGAAAGAGGCGGACCGGACGCCCGGCAGGGAATTCATCTGCCGGATGGCCCCCTTGACGCCGGCCGCCGCCGCCTTTTTCTCCAGGTGGCCAAACAGGGTGAATTCCGGAAGACGCGAGGCGACGGCCCTTTTAATGCGGGCAATCTGCGCGTCGGAAGCGGCAAATTCCGCGTCCAGAACTTTCATCTCTTCAAATTTTTTTGTGTTCGCCGCGATGGACTTCCGGATCCGGGCCTTCGCATCGCACAGGGGGAAGACCACCAGCGCCAGGAGAAGAAAGACGATCAGACCCGCCGCCGCGAAAACGGCGAGGCGGCGCTGCCGGTCGTCGAGTCGTGTCCAGTAGTCTTTGATCATTTCAGTTCCATCCTCAAATCGAAGTTCACTTTGGCGCCGTCGCGGCCGAGCGCCGTCTTGTTCACCGTGACTGTTTTATAATACTTCGATTTGGCCAGCGCGTTTTTAACGCGGGTGACGTCGTCGACTTTTTGCGTTTCGCCGGCCAGCAAAACGACATTGTTTTCGCAGTGCAGGCGCGTGACCACCACATCGAGGGCGGGCGGAATCAGCCCCGACATGTCGCGCAGCAGCTCCAGGACGGGCGTCGGAGAAGCGCCGGCGGCGATCCCGTAGGTTTTTTTATCTTCGGCCAGCCGGGACTTCATCTGCATGACCGGATTGACCATGACGGCCGAGGGGGGGAAATGTTTTCTGAAAATGCGGCTGATCGAACTTTTAAGGTCGTCGGCCTGCCGGACCTGCACGCGATAGTCCAGAAATCCATCCGCCGCCGCAAGCGCGAGGATGACGACGGCCAGGACCGCTCCCAGACGCAAATGGCGCCTCAAATCGCCGGTCAGGCTTTTGGTCGCCGGTTCTCCCTGGCGGAAGTTGAAGGACTTGCGTGTGGCCTGCACCCGCCTGGCGCCGGCCAGGGCAACGCCCATCGGCAGCGGCGTCCAGCGGCCGGCCATTCCTGCGTCCAGGCGCAGGTCGCCGGGTTTTGCGGCATCGAGCGTTTCGACCGCCGCGCCGAAAGTCCGGGCCAGTTCTTGGCGCAGCGGGCCAAACTGCGAGCCGCCGCCGGTAAGCAGAATCCGGTCAGGCGCGCCCGACAGTGTTCCGTTGAGGCGCAGCAATTCAACCGTCCCGGCAAGACTGCGGCAGAAGTCGCGGCAGACGTCCAGCGCCCCGGCGGCGCGGTCGCCAAACGAGGCGTCGATCTTGATTTTTTCCGCCTCCTCCCGGCTGCACGACCAGTCCTCGGCGAGCGCCCCGGTGATTGCCTCTCCGCCCACGGCAAACGAGCGGATCGCCAGCGGCGCGTTTTTCTCGCAGAAAACAGCCGCGCTTTCCATCCGGCCGATATCCAGCACGATGCCCGCGCCGGGAAAGACTCTCTGCTCCAGCGCCGGCAGAGCCAGCGCCGCCGGAGCGATATCCACGACGCACACGGGGCCCAGATGCGTCTCCACATCGGCCAGAATTTTCCGGAGGCGCTTGCGGGCAAAAGCCGCGGTCAGGAGACCGCCGCCCGGCAGAAGCAGGTAATCGGCCGCCACCTCCTCGGGAGGAAGGGGCAAAAGCGTCTCCAGTTCGAAAGACAGGGTTTTTTTTATCCGGGCTTCGTCGCGGAAAGGCAGGCGGACGAGACGGAACATGGCCTCGGACGCCGGCAGCATCACGGCGGTTCGGAACCGGGCCTGCAGGAGGGGCTGAAGTCCGGAGGCAAGTTCTTTGAGCGCTCCGTCCAGATCCGCGCCGTCGGCCCGGGCGACGGTCTTAACCGCGAGGACACGGAGGTCCGTCCGCCCGCGACACTCGGCCAGCAGGGCTTTGACGGCATGCGCTCCAAGATCCAGACAGAGAATCGTCTCCGGCATTAATCCTGCCTCCAGCTCACAATTTGCAGGGGCGAGCGCTGGATGACGCCGGCCACGCTGCGCTCCATTTTATCCATCACCCCGGCGGCCTGAATTCGGAAAAAATTGCTCTTGGCCACCCCAATCAATTCCGGGTTGATGGCGACGGCCCCCATCCCGGAAACTTTTTTATACCAGTCGGCGGAAGAAAGATTGTTGATCGGGTTTCTCCGGTACTCATCCATGCTGTCGGCCCTCTCGGCCGTGATCTCGGGCGCAAGGGCCCGCAAAACCATCTTCGGCGCCGTGTTGATACTGACCACGCCCGTGCCGTAAACGGTCACCAATCGGCCCAGCGCGGGTTTTTTACCGGTTCCCGCAAAAAGTTCATTCGTGATGCCTCTTACCATAAGCAATTCTTCAATGCAATCCAAGGGGGCGTTTTTGGCAAAATACGGAGCCGGCAAAGACGCGTAATAGGAGCTTTCCGCCCCCATGCCGGTTACCTCGGAATTTTCATCGATCCAGTCGATGAGCGCGTCCACGATCGAGGTCGCCCGGTATTCGTCGAGCTCAAATTCCGGCAGCAAAAGCAGCCTGAGCAGCATTCCTTTGATGTTTTCGTTTACCGCGCCGCCGGACACCAGCTTGTTGAGCGGAATTTTCCCTGTTTCATCCTCAATGCGGACCACAAAGCGTCCCTCGGCAAAAAGCGTCCGCGACCGGGCGGACAGGGCTTCGGCGTCGGCCCAGTCGTCGCGCAGGGTTTCGTAGGAATGTTGAGAAGCGGCCAGAAGCGCCGCCGCGCCGTAAAATCCCGATTTGGCGATGCAGTCGAGCTTGAGCCCGTCGCTCACGTTGGCCGCAAAATACACATCGGCGCGCGACGAGCGGTTGAACTCCAGAGCGGCCGCCACCAGGATGCCCACGATCAGGATCACGGTGATGAGCGCCACGCCCGATTGATTTTTTAAAAGGGTGCGCCAGCGTTTCATTTCTTCACCGGCAGAAAAACCCGGGCGGTAAACCGGTAGGGCTTTTCCGCATTGTTTTTGTTGACCAGCAGCAAATCCATCTGTATGCGCCGCGGCGGCCGGCCCTTTTGGCCCTCCGCGGAAGATTGGGTGTCCCAGGTTTCGGATTCACGGCCTTCCGCGTCGAAATATTTCAGATGGAACGCCTGAACATTTTCGCAGAGAATCACTCCGCCGTCCGCGTCGGCATCCGGCTGAGGCGCGGCGGAGGCGACGTCGGAACGCCAGAGGGTAAAGCCGCCATCCGTGTCCTCCCGGACGAAATAGGCGATCATCGCCGGCGCGCAGGAAGGCTCGTTTTCATCAAAAGACAGGTGCGCAGCCGACCAGAAAACCAGCGACCCGAAGGAACGGCTGCCGGCGCCCGACTCCCCGCCGCGCAGGACAAAAGCGTCCCCGAAACGCTGGAGCGAAGACAAATCCCGGCTGAGCCGGTCAAGCGCCGTCTGCGCCATCCGGTACGCGCGGGCGTCGTCGTCCAGATCCCGGATCGATGTGAGGATGCCGCTATAGGCCGCGTAAACCGTCGTCAGCACGATCCCCAGGATAAAGACGGCAATTAAGAGTTCGAGCAGTGTAAATCCCTTGGCCCGGCGCGGACGGTTCAATCGTTTTTCCATGGTTACATTCCGCTGGTTTTGTAGAGGACCAACCGGTAGACGTCGCGTTCTTCAGCGCCCTTGTAAAAGACCGTGACTTCGATCTTCATCAGCCGGGCGATTCCCGTGCCCGTCACCCGGGCGCTCCAGGCAAATTCGGGATAGTCCGGCGCAAAATCGCCCTTTTGCGCTTCCCGGGCCGCTCCGGGATCCCCTTCCAGATCGGCCATCTTGCCCGCCGCCAGAAGCGACGCGGTGGTCCGGAAGCGCGCGTCGGCGGACATGGCGATGCTCTGCGACTGCATGTGAAAAACAGCCACGAGCGACATCGCCAGAATCGACATGGCGACCATGACCTCCAAAAGCGTGAAACCGTTGTGATCGGCGCGCATGCTTCCTCCGCCGTTACCGGGCCGCGGCGCGGCCCAGACCATCGTTTGCGGCAATATCCGCATAGTGGTTGTAAATGCCCGTTACTCCCAGATAGGGGTTCAGCACCAGCGTCATCCGTTCTTCGGCTTCGGCCAGGTGAATCACCGCCGGCGTGCCGATATTGTTCTTGCCGAAGCGGAGACGGACCTCCTCTTTCGCAATTTTTTCATTGCGGTGGTTGACGATATCCAGGACCAGCACGCCCTGGGCGAGCTTCCGCGTCCGGGTTTTTTCCACTTCGAGAAGCTTTTCCGGAGTCATGTCCGGCGAAACCACGCGGTAGCTGCCCTCGGGGATCTTCAAAATCAAAATGTAGTCGATCGAATCGCGGACGGCGTCGGCCTGAAGCTGGCGCGTCAGGCCGATGAACCGGCGCGAGGCCTTTTTGATGTCGTTGACGCTCAGGGCTTCGCGCGTGGTCGGCACAGCCAGCGCCAGCACCACGCCGATAAGCGCGATGACCACGAGCAGCTCGACGAGCGTGAAGCCTCTGCTAGTCAACATCCCAGTTGTTGATGTCCTTGTCGAAGTCTTCACCGCCCGCTTCTCCGTCCGCGCCCAGGGATGTGATGTCAAAGTCGCTGTGGCTTCCGGGACACACGTAAATGAATTCATTTTTCCAGGGGTCCTTGGGCACCTTGCCTTTTTCCAGATAGCCGCCCTTGCGCCAGTTTTTCGGCAGATTGCCGGCCGTGGGCGGCTCCACCAGCGCTTTCAGGCCCTGCTCCGTCGTCGGATAGCTGCCGTTGTCGAGTTTGTACATCTTGAGCGCGGTTTCAAGAATGGCGATCTGCGTCCGGGCGGTCTGCTGCTTGGCCTTGTCCGATTCCCCGATGAAGCGCGGAAGGATCAGACCGGCAAGCAATCCCAGAATCACGATCACCACCATCAGTTCAATCAGTGTAAAGCCGGCTTCCCGATTCGGTACTTTTCTTTCGTTTTTCATCATCCCCCCTCTTCTTATCGCGGTTTGTGGCGGCTTGCTAAAAAGCCGCAGGCAAGAAACGCGCGCGCTGCCTTGTCCCGCGCGCCTGAATGCCTTCCAGTCGCCGCACGACGCGGCAGCTGCTGTTTTAGGTTATCGTCACTTGACCAGTTGATTCATTTCAAAGATCGGCAGCAGTATCGAGAAAACGATGAAGCCGACCATCAATCCCATCGCGAGAATCAGGAGCGGTTCGAGCAGCGACGTCATCACCAGAATATCGGACTGCGCCTCCGTTTCATACGACACGGCAATGCGGTTGAGCATTTTCTCGAGCGAGCCGCTCTGCTCTCCAACGGCGATCATTTCCGTCACCATCGGCGGAAACAGACCGCTTTCCGCCAGCGGCCGGGCCAACGGCTGGCCTTCCTCCACGTCGCGCGCCGCCTGCGCGATGATTTCGCCGATGAAAACGTTGTTGACCACGTTGCGGACGATTTCCATGGCCGTCAAAAGCGGGACGCCGCTTTGCAAAAGCGTCGCCAGCGTCCGCGCAAAGCGCGCGACGGCGATTTTCAGATTCACCGCCCCCCAGACCGGCGCCCGGAGGCGCACCGAGTCCCAGAAGCGCCGGCCGGCGTCCGTGCCCGCGGTCAGATACCGGAATGCGACAACGACTGCCGCGGCAGCCAGCAAAATCAGCCACCAGAAAGATTTCAGAAAATGGCTGACCGCAATGAGAACCATCGTCATCCAGGGCAGCGTCTGCTTCATGTCGGCGAAAATTTCCGTGATCCGGGGCACGACAAACGTCATGAGCAGAAAGATCACCAGCGTTCCGACCGCCAGCATGATCACCGGATAGGCCAGCGCCGAGCGGATCTTATTGAAGAGCTCCTGCTGGTTCTCGCTGAAATCGGCCAGGCGCTCGAGCACCAGGTTGATGGTGCCGGACGCTTCGCCGGCCTTGACCATGTTGATGTAAAGCGGCGGAAAAACGCGCGGAAAATTTTCCATGCCGGCCGTCAGGCTTTTGCCTTCATTGAGATCGGCCCGGATCTGCGCCAGAATTTTCTGCAGCATCGGATTTTTGGTCTGCGCCAGCAAAACGGTAAAGGACGGTACCAGCGGAATGCCGGCGCCCAGAAGCGTGGAAAGCTGGCGGGTGAACGTGGAAATCTCCTTGGGCGACACTTTCTGCAGAAAACCGACCTCGAGCGCGCCGGCCAGCGCCGAGGCTTTTTTCTCCCGGGCCGGCCGGATATCCACGGGATAAATGCCTGTCTCGCGCAACTGCTGGCGCGCCGCCGCGACGCCGGAGGCGTCCACGAATCCCTTGCGCTCGTGTCCCCTTTCGTCCAACGCTACATATTCAAAGACACTCATCGGCCCGATCTCCGCGATAAAACAATTAAATTTACCTGTGGCGACAAGGCTTAACACACTTTCGAGAAGGATTCAACGAAATGTGAAAACCGCCGCGGCGCCGCCGGCCGTCCCTGTCTCGTCACGGGCAGCGGAGATGATGCGGCCGTCCGACGGTCGTGAAAAATCCTTGACTTCCAAACGCATCGCGGGAAAAATCCGCGTCTGAAAGCCGAGGTGAGCGTATGAATTTTCAGGACTGCATCGATTTTGTAGTGACCTATCCCAACGGTTTTGTGGCGACCGTCGAAAACGACCAGCCCCGCGTCCGACCGCTCACGGTCTGGCGGGCGGATGCAACAGGCTTTTATTTTTACCTGCCGAAATTCAAGCGGGTGTACAGCCAGCTGCGGGGCCATCCCAAAGTTGAAATCGCTTTTTTCCGGCCGCCCGGACCGGGGGATGTCGCAACCCTGCCGGGGCTGGGAACCGTACCGGGCACCGGCACGCTGCTGCGGATTGCCGGACAATGCGAATTTCTGGAAGACGGGGAAATCCGGCGGCGGCTGTTTGCGGTCCACCCCTGGCTGATGCGCCTGGGGGACGGCGCCGACAATCCCATGATCGCCGTCTTTCGCATCGCCTCCGGAACTTTCAGTTTCTGGACGCTGGAAAACAATTCCCAGTCCCATCCCGCCCCGCAGGGTTTTTTCGGCGGCCGGAAATAACGGCGGCAGCGTCGGGAAGACCGTTTCGGACGGCGTTAGCGAACGGATTATAAAATCGCGCTATAATTTTTTTACCGGCGCGCCTTTGGGCGGGAGGGGCTTTGATACTCCCCTGCCGCCGGCGGCGGAAGGCATTCTCTTTTCCATTTCGGCGATGAGCGATTTCAGGTCCGCGTCCTCTTCGATGATGTACTGCTGATCGTAGTCTTCGACCGGGCGGGTTTTCCGGGCGCCCGCCATCTCTTCCTGGACGGTGCTCATGTACACGACATCCTGCACCGCGTTGGGATCGATGAGCGATGACTGGAAGACCGGCTCTTCCGGCTGATCCTCCGCCATCTGAAAGATCCGGTTGGGATGCGTGAAGTTTTTCTGCGCGTTGATGAATTCGTTGATGTAGCGGTCCATCGTGAACATGCCTTCGTTGCGGCTCGTGAAGATCGTCGATTCGATCTGGGAGAGGCGATTCTCGCGGATGATGCTCCGCACCGACGTCGTTCCCCGTAAAATGGACAGGGCCGGCACCCGGAAGCCGAGGCGTTCGATGAAGTACAGCTGCTGGACGATCAGCCACTGCAGCGTGGAGGCGAACTGGAACCGGATGATTTCGTCCGATTCCCCCGATGCGGCGTTGTTGATCCGGAAGATGGCGTCCTCCGCGTCGCTGGCGTGCAGAGAGGCGAACACCAGATGGCCGGACTCTGCGGCGTTCAGGGCCAGGCGGATTGTTTCCGGTTCGCGAAGCTCGCCGACCACGATCACGTCCGGATTTTCCCGCAGCACGTCGAGCAGCCCCTGCTTGAAGCTCGGCACGTGGATGCCGACTTCCCGCTGCTCGATGAAGGATTTCTTGGAGCGGAACCGGTATTCGATGGGATCTTCCAGGGTAATGATATGCAGGGCGCGGTTGCGGTTGACCTCTTCGAGGATCGCGGCGATCGTCGTCGATTTACCGGACCCCGTGCTGCCGCAGACCAGGATCAGTCCGGATTTCAATTCGGCGATCTGCACCAGGGAAGGATGGAGATTCAAAAGGCGGATATCCGGAATGACTTCCGGCAGCAGGCGGATGGCCATGCTCAATCCCCGCGTCGTGTAAAACACGTTGATCCGGATGCGGACGCGGTTGACCGACAGGGCGAAATCAACGGACCATCTTTTCCGCAGGTTGAAAAGCTGCTTTTCCGAAAGCAGGCTTTCCACCAGCGTGTCGATGTCCTTGGGATGCCACACGTTGCTGCGATCGGAAAGCAGGATGCCGTCCTTGCGATAGACCAGCGGCTGGCCGCCGGCGATGTGGATATCGTTAATGGACTGCCGGATGCCCCAGTTGATGATTTCCTGAAATTTTTTGATCACGGATTTTTTCAGCCTTGGGACTTTTTTGACGAAGCGGCGCCCGGACGCCCTCCGACCTTTCTTATTGGATCTTACCGGCGTCGCAGAACCCTGTCAAGGCGAATTCTGGGGCATCCGGAGGGGCCCTGCGATCCCGGCGGCGACGACCGTTCGGCATCAGGCCGCGGCGGCGTTTTGCCGCGGCGAACGGCTGGGAATCACCATCACCTGCGCGTTGGGGATATTCTTTTTGAGCTCCGCCTCCAGACGTTCCACCAGTTCATAGACAGACGACATTTTCACGTCGGGGTTGAATTCGATGAACAGCTCGATGAAGGTCTGGCTGCCCGAACGGCGGGTCCGGAAGCCGTGAACCTGGTCGTACGCGTCGAAATTCGCGACCAGCTCGCGCAGGATGATGAGCAGATGATATTCGTCAAGGCTGCGGTCCAGCAGATCGGAGATGGACCCGGAAAAGACGTCGTAAATGGATTTGACAATGCTGATCATCAGAAGCGAGGTCGCCAGGACATCCAGATAGCGCGTCCAGCCCGCGCCGTGAAAAGCAAGCGCGATGCCCACGGCGAGAATGATCAGCAGATCTTCCAGCGCCCCCATTCTGGCCATCCGCCAGATCGCGCTGAAAATCGGGGAATGCTCCTTCTGGCTGAGACGGTAGTTGCGGATCCAGAGCCACAGCGAGGCGATGAAGGACGCGAAGGTAAGCAGCATGGCCGCGAGGCCCCCGTGCTGTTCAGCCGGATGCAGAATCTTCATGATCGTCTCGTAGCCGACAAACAAAGCGGCAAACAGCATGGTGACGCCGACCACGATGCTGGATACGGTCTCCATCCGCCCCAGGCCGTAAGTGTTGAGCAGGTCCGCCCCCCTCGTCATCCGCCGGATGGTGTAGAGCGACAGACCCGAGGCCAGGGCGCCCGTGAAGGCGATGACAAAATTCGCCACGAAGACGATGGAATTGGACGTCATAATGCCGATGGCGGAAACAAAGAGCGTGTAAATCTCCATTCCCATCATCAGCGCCAGCAAACGGATCTTGGTCTTGTTGGAGACTGCCGCGGAAAATTCGCTCATCGTGCCTGTCCCTTACTGTCTGAAATTTCGGATGCTCCGGCCGTTGCGCGCCGCACCGTGCTTTCGGTAACTGCTGAACGCCGCGGCGGTTTGGGCAAAAAACGTCATCTACCTACAGGAAAAGGGAATTTTCTGTCAATGGCAAATTAAATCGATTGCTTGAAGAGAAATCCGCGATTGACGATGCCGGCCCTGCTCTCCGTCGAAAGGATTGGGAAAACGGCGCGGCCGTTTCTTTATCCCGGACGGCTTCCGTCCGGGATAAAGCGCTTCGAAAAGCTTTTGTTTTGCAACCTCCGGGCCGCGCGCCCGGGCGGCAGGCTTACTTCATGGTCCGGATGCGGACCTCGATCCCCTTTTCGTTTTGCAGGAGGGCCGTAATCCGGGACGTGTCCGTTTCGCCCTGATGGTAGGGGTACAGAATCTTCGGGAAAAACATTTTCGCCGCGTCCGCCGCCATTTCCGGCGTCATCGTGTACGGCAGGTTCATCGGCAAAAACGCGATGTCGATGTTGCGCAGGTTTTTCATTTCCGGAATGTTTTCCGTATCGCCCGCCAGATAGACCCGCTTGTCGCCGAACGTGACGACATAGCCGTTGCCGACGCCTTTGGGATGAAACGGTTTGCCCGGCGCCATCATGTGTTCGATGTTGTAAGCGGGAACCGCTTCGATCGGAATGCCGTCCACCGTCCGCGCCTGGCCGTTTGCCAAAACGACCGCGCCGGGAATCTGTTTTTCCACATCCGCATTGCCGACGACCTTGGTCGCGGGCGTCTTCAGAATTTCCACGGCTTTCAGGTCCAGGTGGTCGTAATGGTCGTGGCTCACCAGCAGGATGTCCGCTTTGGGCAGACGAGGATAATCCGCTTCGCCCGACACGGGATCCGAATGGATAATTTTTCCGTTCCAGGAAAACATCAATGAACTGTGCCCAAGGAAATGGATGACCAGATCTCCCTGAGACGTCTTGATCGTATCGGTCTGCATAGCGTCCTCCTTTTTTCGTTCACGGATTTACGGCTGCGAAAGTTCCCCCGGACTTCGGAAAACGCCTCCGGCGCGTGAGGCATCCGGTTTGTATCTTCATACCACGAAGGGAAACGGGAGGCAAATGTCTGCTTACGACGGAGACCGGCTCGAAACGGTTTTCATGTAGCGGGCGCTGAGCTCCTCCACCGGTTCCACGCACAGACATTTCAGATAGGATTTGACAAATCCCTTGAGAAAGACTGTCGCCGGCAGGCGCGCAATCCGGTCCTCCTCCATATTGAGCAGGTGGTCCCGGCGGATTTTCGTTTCCTTTGCGATCTGCTCCACCGCCACCCCCAGCTCCGTGCGGATCTGCTTCAAATCGGCTCCGCGCAGCTCGCCTTTGGCCAGGATTCCGCCGATGAGCTCGCTTTGGCGAATTCTGTCCCGGTAGTCCGGCAAAGGATTGAACACCGCTTTCACAACCGGCGCGCGGCTGATATCAAAGCACGGCGCCGTTTTCTTCGGAGGAGGCGGAGCTTCGGGCCGGACGTCGAGTTCGCCCCGGCGGATCAGTTCCTCGTCGTATTCCCTTCTTGCCTGATCGCTGATGAGCGTCCGGTAGGCCGTTTCGATGAGCGACAGAATCTCCTGCCTTTCCTCTTCGGAAAAGAATGAATAACTGGCCAGGGCGCCCGGCTGATACATCGACAGCGCGGCGTTATAGGCATGACGCACCTCGAAAGGCGCGGCGTCGGGCCGGATGTCCAGCATTTCATAATAGGTGAGCTGATCAAAACCCTTTTGCATGGTAGACCCCCTTGTTCCGCCCGGCGGCAATGCCGCCGACTACATGTAATGGAGCATCAGTTGCCTGCCCGTCGCGTGAACAACCTGCTTGCCGACTTCGCGCAGATCACCGGCGGTTTTGGTGTAGGAGTAGCGCTCCAGAAAACATACCTGCTGGCAAATGGCGTCGTGGACATGGTCGTCGTACGCCACGTTGCCCGCAAACTCAACATGCAGGCCCAGATGTCTTTCCATCATCCGGCTCATTTGCAGTCCAAGCGCGGTATTGTCATGTTTGCGCACCTGATTGATCACCAGCTTGAACCGATAAGCGCCGAACTCCTCCTGGAGCTGGCGGTACTTTTCCACATCCGTTTTGGCGATCATTTTCATCATGTAGATCGGTTTGTTCATGGCGCCGTTGCCGAACTGGCGGTCCGTTTCCGACTCCAGAGCCTTGAATTGGCTTGCGTTGAAACAGTAGCGGATGCGGCGGAAATAAATGGCGCGGATGAGGCGGTAGACGTTTTCGACGGACGTCGGTTCCGGCGTGGTGATGAAAATGCCGTTTTGTGAAATCAAAAAAAAGTCCAGGGTATTGAACGACGTGCCTGCGCCCAGATCCAGCAGGATCCGTTCGTACTTGAGCTTTGTAATGGCGCGCAGGGTTTTTATTTTCTGTTCGTAAGGAAGATTGGCAATGTCAAAATTATCGTGGGCGCCGCTGATCAGAAAGAGGTTGGCCTGCGGCGTTTCCACCACCGCGTCTTCCAGGCGGGAAATTTTCTTGCGGATAAAATCGGAGAGGCCTTTTTGCGGATAGGGAACGCCGACCAGGGTGTGCAGATTTGCCGAACCCAGATCCAGATCAATCACCAGGGTCTTCTTGCCCAGTTCCGCGGAAAGCCTGCCCAGCGAACTGGTCAAAAAACTTTTTCCTGAACCGCCTTTTCCCCCTCCAATGGGCCAAAGATGCGCCATAAGCCATCCGTAGACTTTTTGGTACGGTTTATACATGATAAATTATTAATATTCAAGCGATAAAATCAACCGGCCGGTTTTTTTGCCGCATAAAACCCATCAGCTGGAAAATTTTCGCCGCGCCGCGCCGCGGCGCCGGCGACGGGAAAAAATCGGAAGAGACAACAACTTTCTTGACATATGCTCCCATTGCTTCTAAAAATCCGGGAACTTCATAAAAGCCGGCGGAGAACGATATGATCGACACAGAACCGAACCTGCAAGTGGCCCTACTGCAAAACACGGCGCAGGCCGGCTTTTCACTGACCGGCCCGTTTACCGGCCCCGGCGGGCGCGCCTTCTCGGGCGAACTTCGCGCCCGGGCGGCAAACGGGCAGATTTTTCTTCTGGACGGCGAGGGCCGGGAAATGTTTTGCGGCCGGGACATTCACCTTTTGCCGGGTCGACGCAACGCGTCTTTTACCGTCCACGACGTCGTCATCGGCATCGCCTTTCACTGGCAGAGGACGCAGGAACAGTCTTTTCGCGGATCGCTCAAGCTCTCCCTTGCGCAAGCCGACGCCTTGCACGCCATCAATGTCGTGGGGCTCGAGGAATATCTCGCGTCGGTGATTTCATCGGAAATGGCGGCCGGCGCCCCGCTGGAATTTCTCAAGGCGCAGGCCGTGACGGCCCGGAGCTGGCTTTGGGCCATGCGCGAGCGCAAAAAAGCGCCGCGGGCGGCGCAGATCCGGACGGACGATGAAATCGCCGTCTGGCAGGACGCGAACGACCACGAAGGTTTCGACGTCTGCGCCGACGACCACTGCCAGCGCTACCAGGGCATCACGCGCATCATTTCGGAAAACGTCGCCCGGGCGATCGACGCGACGCGCGGCATCTTTCTGGTCCATGGAAGCGAAATTTGCGACGCGCGCTACTACAAGTGCTGCGGCGGGCGGACGGACGTCTTTTCCACCGCCTGGGAGGACAGGTCCTTCCCCTATCTGCAAAGCGTCGCCGACGGGAAAACGCCGCATCCGCCCGTTTTGTCGGAAGCGGAAGCGGCCGACTGGCTTGCCGCTTCGCCTTCCGCCTGGTGCAACACCGGGGACAGGGAACTTCTGGCCCGGATTCTGCCCGCATTCGATCAGGAGACGCCGCATTTTTACCGCTGGCAGGTGTCCTACGCGCGCGAGGAGCTGGAAGACCTGCTCAAAAGAAAATCGGGCTTCGATTTCGGCGAACTTCAGCACCTTACCGCCCTGGAGCGCGGCCCCTCGGGAAGAATCCGTCGGCTGAAAATCGTCGGCAGCAAAAAAACGCTGGTGGTGGGCCGGGAGCTGGAGATCCGCCGCTGGCTGTCTGAAAGCCATCTTTACTCCAGCGCGTTTGTCGTCTCCGCCGAGCGCGACGCGTCAGGCGGCGTCCGGCGCTTCACGCTGCAAGGCGGCGGCTGGGGGCACGGCGTGGGTCTGTGCCAGATCGGCGCAGCCGTCATGGCCGCCAAAGGATTCAGGGCGGAAGAAATCCTGGCGCATTATTTCGGCGGCGCAAAGCTGCGGAAACTTTACTGACGATGGCCCGCCGACACATCATTACCCGAATCGCCGCCGCGCCGGTCATCGCGGCCCTGCTTTTTTTAACATGCGCCTGCGCCGGAAAACTGTGCGAACGCTACAAAATTCAGGTCTGGTTCATCAACGGGGAACTGGAGAAGGCGGAAAGAAAGCGGCCGTAACCGCCCGCAAAACACCGGCCGCACGGTCCCGCGCCAACCGCAGACGAGGCGGCATCACCACATTCGGATCACTGCCATGTCAACAGAACGAAACAAAATAAAAACGGCAACGCGCAATCCCTGGCTGTGGGTCCCTTCCACCTACATCGCCGAAGGCATTCCCTACATGATCGTCATGACCGTCAGCGTCGTGATGTACAAGAACCTCGGACTGTCCAACACCGACATCGCGCTTTACACGAGCTGGCTCTACCTGCCCTGGGTCATCAAGCCGCTGTGGAGCCCCTTTGTCGATCTGTTCCGCACCAAGCGTTTCTGGATCATCGTCATGCAGCTCGCCATCGGGGCCTCGTTTGCCTGCGTGGCGCTGACGCTGCCCGCAACGGATCTTGTGCGCTATACACTGGCCATCCTCTGGATCATGGCCTTCTCCTCCGCCACGCACGACATCGCCGCCGACGGCTTTTACATGCTGGGGCTTTCGACGCCCGAGCAGGCCGCCTTCGTCGGCGTCCGCACCGTCTTTTACCGCGTCGCCACCATCGCCTCCAAGGGCGGTCTGGTCGTCCTGGCCGGCACGCTGCAGACGCGCGGCTATCCGGTGGCTTCGGCCTGGTCGATCACCTTCCTTGTCGTCGGCGCATTTTTTCTGGCCCTGTGCCTCTACCATTTTTTCATTCTGCCGTATCCCCCATCCGACCGCAGCGCGCCTTTGGAAAAGGGAAAGAGCCTGGTATCGGAATACTTCCGGATCATCACGCTCTTCTTCCGGCAAAAAGACATTGTCGTCGTCATCTGCTTTTTTTTATTCTACCGCTTTGCGGAAGCGCAGCTCGTCAAGATGGTCGCGCCCTTTCTGCTCGACCCGCAAGCCGAAGGCGGCCTGGGCCTTTCAACCGCCGAGGTCGGCTGGATTTACGGCACGGTGGGCGTCGTGGCGCTCATGCTGGGCGGGCTTCTGGGCGGCTACGTGATTTACCGCAACGGCCTCAAATTCTGGCTGTGGCCGATGGTGATCATCATGCACATCCCGGATCTCATTTTCGTGTATCTGTCGCACGCGCAGCCGCAAAACATCTGGCTTATCGGCTCGGCCGTGGCCTTTGAACAGTTCGGCTACGGCTTCGGCTTTACCGCCTACACGATGGTTATGATCATGGTGTCGCAGGGAGAATACAAAACCGTCTTTTACGCCATCGGCACGGGCATCATGGCCCTGGGCATGATGCTGCCCGCCATGATGAGCGGCTGGATTCAGGAACACCTGGGCTACATCAACTTCTACTACTGGATTCTGCTCACGACGATTCCGGGCTTTGTTGTGACGGCGCTCATAAAGATCGATCCGGAGTACGGAAAGAAGAAATAGACTGCAGGCAGAAAAGATCCGGGACCGGCTGTCGCCCCGCACACGGCGGGCCTGCGACGACGCAACGACCTACGCCGACAGCAAGCGGCTCTTGCTTGCAATCGACGCGGATATCGTTGTAAAAGACATTTGACAACTTCTGACCTGTAAGCGAAAGCCCCCTCAGGACGAGACGAAATGTTCTGTCCGGGCGGCGGGAAGAGAAAAACGGCGTGCCGACGAAAAACATTGATACCGCCTTCATTCTGGGCGCGGGACTGGGAACCAGGCTGCGTCCGCTCACCGAAAATATGCCCAAGCCGCTTTTGCCGATCGGCGGACGCCCAATGATCACGCATGCCATGGAGCACCTGCGCGCCGCCGGCGTCCGGCGGTTCATCGTCAACACGCACCACGCGGCGCACAAATACGCGGAAGCTTTTCCGGACGGAACCTGGCAGGGCCTGCCGGTCATCTTTCGCCATGAACCGGCGCTCCTCGATACGGCGGGCGGCCTCAAGAATATCGAGGACCTGATCGCCCATGAAGAGCGCATCTGGATTTACAATGGCGACGTCCTCTCGAACCTGCCTCTGGCGCCGCTTGCCGCGCGCCACTTCGCTCTGGGAACCGAGGCCACCCTTGCGTTGCGCAGCCGCGGCGCGCTCAAAAACGTCACGATCGACGCCGCGGGATATATCTGCGACATGAGAGACCTGCTTGGCGCCCCCGGCGTTCAGCGCTGCCTTTTTGCGGGCATTTATCTTCTGGAAACCGCCTTTCTCAGGCGGCTTGCGGCGGGAAAAATCGAATCCATCGTGCTGCCGCTGGTCGCAAGCATCCGGGAAAATCCCCGCTCGATCGGCGGGATTGTCATCGACGACGGTTTCTGGTACGATCTCGGCACGATAAAAGAATACAACACGCTATGCGGACAGATCCTATGAATGATGACATCCGGAAGTTTTTGACCGATCACTTGAGCATGGTGGATTACACGACCGACCCGATCACCAAAGGCGGCTCGGACCGCCGGTTTTACCGGGTCCGCCTGCCCGGCGGCGCGACGTTCATTTTCATGGAATACGGAACCGACATTGAGGAAAACGCTTACTGGGCCGAAATCAACCGCTTTCTGACCGACATCGGCATGACGACGCCGCGGATCATCGCCTTCGATTCCCGCCGGCGCTTTCTCCTGCTCGAAGATCTGGGCGGCGTCGATTTGTATTCGCTGCGCGCCCTGCCCTGGCACAAGCGGCGTCATTACTACCTCAAGGTCCTGTCCGAAATTCACCGGCTGCACCGCTTCCCCCTGGCGGACCTGCCGGCCGGCCTGAAGCTCGTGAAAGGCTACGACCGGTCCCTCTACGCCTGGGAGCATAACTATTTCCGGGAATACTTCGTCGAAGCGGTCTGCCGTCTGGAACTCTCCGACGCCTTTATCCGGGACTGGAAGGAGGAGTCCGACGCGCTCATCGACCACCTCGCGGCCTTCCCGCCCTGCCTGATTCACCGGGATTTTCAATCCCAGAACATCATGATCAAAAACGACCGGCCGGTGTTCATCGATTTTCAGGGCATGAGAACGGGCAATCTGTTTTACGATCTGGGATCGCTCATCTGCGATCCCTACGTCGTGATCGGCCCGGAGGAAAGAAGCGAACTGATCGCCTTTTATTACCGGATCCTGGAGCCTTCCTACAGCCTGGACCAGTTTACCGATTACTTCTGGGAAGGGGCGGCCCAGCGGCTGATGCAGGCGCTGGGCGCCTACGGCTTTCTGGGGCTTGTGAAAAACAAGCGGGATTTTCTGGGCCACATTCCCAACGGCGTGAAAAATCTGGTCACCGTCACTTCGCTTACCGACACGCTGCCCGTGCTCAACGGCCTGGCGCGCAACTGCCTGGGCAGCCTCGACAAGTTGCAAAGCGAGACGGCCGACGACGGCCGGAGGTAGGCCGTCGCCGCACAAACCCGTTGCAAGCCCCCCTCTGATATGTTAAGCAAATCCCCGATTATTTAACTCTTTTGGGAGAAAACCACCGTTATGAAGTACGATCCGATCGCCATTGAAGAAAAATGGCAAAAGAAATGGGAAGAAGAAAACATCTTTAAAGTCACGGAAGATCCGAATAAAAAGAAATACTATCTCCTGGAAATGTTCCCCTATCCGTCGGGCAAAATCCACATCGGCCATGTCCGTAATTACACCATCGGAGATGTCGTCGCCCGCTACAAACGCATGAAAGGATTTAACGTTCTTCATCCCATCGGGTGGGACGCCTTCGGGATGCCCGCGGAAAACGCCGCCATCGAGCACAAGATTCATCCGGCCAAGTGGACGCATGAAAACATCGCGCACATGAAAAAGCAGCTCCAGCGGATGGGCTTCAGCTACGACTGGGACCGGGAAATCGCCACCTGCGAACCGAAATACTACCGTTGGGAACAGCTTTTCTTCATCTGGATGGTTGAAAAAGGCCTGGCTTACAAGAAACGCTCCAGCGTCAACTTCTGCAAAAAGTGCGACACGGTGCTCGCCAACGAACAGGTCGAAGGAGGCCTGTGCTGGCGCTGCGGCACGGAAGTTACGGAAAAAACGCTCGACCAGTGGTTCTTCAAAATCACCGCCTACACCGAGGAGCTCCTGGAATTCTGCGACAAGCTTCCCGGCTGGCCCGAACGCGTCTTAACGATGCAGAAAAACTGGATCGGCAAAAGCTACGGCTGCCTGGTCGATTTTCCGATGGCGGAAGGCAAGGGCGCCGTTCAGGTTTTCACCACCCGCCAGGATACGCTTTTCGGCGCAACCTTCATGCTGGTGGCGGCCGAGCATCCGCTGGTGACCGAGCTGGCCAAGGGCAAACCCTGCGAAAAAGACGTGCAGGCGTTTGTCGAAAAAGTGAAAAAACAGGACAAGCTCATGCGGACTTCCGAGTATTACGAAAAAGAGGGCCTCTTTCTCGATTCCTACTGCCTCAATCCGCTCACGGGATATAAAATGCCGATTTACGCGGCCAACTTCGTTCTGGCCGACTACGGCACCGGCTGCGTCATGGCCGTGCCCACGCACGACCAGCGCGACTTCGAATTCGCGAAGAAATTCAATCTGGAGCTGATCGTCGTCATTTCTCCCAAAGACCGGACGCTCGATCCGGCGACCATGACCGAGGCCTACGTCGATGAAGGCGTGCTGGTCAACTCCGGTCCTTTCAACGGCATGGAAAACACGAAGGTGCTGGAAGCCATCGCCGATTACCTGGAAAAAGAAGGCAAAGGCAAGAGGACGATTCAGTACCGCCTGCGCGACTGGGGCATTTCCCGCCAGCGCTACTGGGGCGCGCCGATTCCCATGATCACCTGCGCCAAATGCGGCATTGTGCCGGTGCCGGAAAAAGACCTGCCGGTTATTCTGCCCGAAAACGTCGTCTTCAGTTCCGAGGGCGGCTCGCCTCTGGCCGCGCTTCCGGACTTTGTGAACACCACCTGCCCGCAATGCGGCGGCCCCGCCGCGCGCGAAACCGACACCATGGACACCTTCGTCGAATCGTCATGGTACTTCGACCGCTATTGCTCGCCCCACTGCGACGTGAAACCCGGCCTCGACCGCGAGGCGCTCGACTACTGGATGCCGGTGGACCAGTACATCGGCGGCATCGAGCACGCCATCCTGCATCTGCTTTACGCGCGGTTCTACACCAAGGTCCTGCGCGATTTCGGCGTGATCGGCGTGGACGAACCTTTCAGCAATCTGCTCACCCAGGGCATGGTCTGCAAGGAAACGACAAAGTGCCCCGAGCACGGCTACCTCTTCCCCGAACAGGCGGCCGGCGGCAAGTGCGCGATCTGCGGCAAGGACGTCATCGTCGGCAAGACGGAAAAAATGTCCAAGTCGCTCAAAAACGTCATCGACCCGGATTTCCTGGTGAAAACCTACGGCGCTGACACGGCCCGCATCTTCTGCCTGTTCGCCGCGCCGCCCGAAAAAGACCTGGAATGGAGCGAACAGGGCGTGGAAGGCTCTTTCCGCTTTTTGAGCCGCCTGTGGCGCATCTTTGACGATTATTACGAAGACATCAAAAGCGTCGCGCCCGCCGCAGGAACGCTTGAGCTTGCGGACGACCTCAAGGCGCTCAGGCGAAAAACGCACCAGACCATCCGCAAGGTTTCGCAGGACATTGAGGACCGCTTCCACTTCAACACGGCCATCAGCGCCGTGATGGAGCTGGTGAACGCCCTTTACGGCGTCAAGCGCCCATCCCCGAATGATAAAACGGCTCTCGCCGTCGTCCGCGAAGCGCTGGAGACAGCCATCCTGCTTCTGGCGCCCATCGTCCCGCACATCACGGAAGAACTCTGGCAGCTCCTGGGCAAGAACAAGGCCGTGGTCGATATGCCCTGGCCCGACTTCGATCCGGCCTGCGCCACCGAGGAAGAAATGACCGTCGTCATCCAGATCAACGGCAAGCTCCGCAGCCGGATGACGGTGCCGGTCGATTGCGACGCGGAAAAGATCAAAGCCGACGCGCTGGCGGATGAAAAAATTGTCTCGTTCATCGCGGGCAACAACATTCAGAAAGTGATTTACGTTCCCAAAAAACTGGTCAACATCGTCGTCGCACAGTAGCGGGGAAAATCATGAAAAGACACGGCGCCATTTTCCTGCGGAACCTCTTGCTTCTCGCGGCCCTTTTGTCGGTCGTCCTGGGGTGCGGCTACGCCTTCGCCCCGCAGGGCGATTACATCGACCGCAGCATCCGGACGATTTATGTCGAACCCTTCGGCAACAAGACCGCGCAGGCGGAAGCGGAAAACCTGGTGCGAACGGCATTTATCGATCAGGTGATCCAGAACACCCGCTTCCGGGTCGTGCCGGAGCTGGAACAGGCGGATGCCGTCGTGAGCGGCAACATCCTGGCGATCAATACGCTTGCGATCTCCTACCGGAAATCGATTCTCGCCGCCGAGGAAAGAATGATGATCACCCTCGAGACCTCGCTGCGCGAAAAGGCCGGCGGCAAGATCCTCTGGGCGTCGCGCGGCGTCACGGGCTACGTTGACTACGAGTTGCAGGACGACATCAACCTGCTGCCCGCCACGCGGAAAAGAGCGCTTACCAAGCTGTCGCGCGACACGGCGGAAAAGGCCCTGAACCTCATGATGTCCAACTTTTAACGGCTCCCGGCGCGCGAGGGTTCATGAAACCATCCATTTATTCCTTCGGGGGTTACCGGCTCCTGCCGGCGGCGGATGCCCGGCACGCGGCCGACGCCCGGCCTTTTGCGCCGGACGCCGCGGCGCGGAAAATCGCCAGGCCGGGGCCGTTTTTTAAAAAAGCCCGCTCCGGTTTTCTTCTGTTCATCGATGCGACGGTGGAAATTTCCTGCGCGCCTGCCGCGCTGGCGAGGCTTTTTGCCGTTGCGGCCGATACGGGAGCGGCTCTGGTCTATTCCGATTATCGGGCATCCGACGGACGCCAACTCGCGAACCGCCCGCTTATCGACTATTCCGAAGGCGCGATCCGCGACGATTTTTCCTTCGGGCCGCTTTTTTTGCTTTCCGCGGCGGCGGTTGCTGAAGCGCTCGGCCGCTCTAAAGCGCTGCCCCGGGACCCCGACCTCGCTTTTTACGATTTGCGCCTGAAGCTTTCGCAGGAGGGCGCGTTTTTCCATTTGCCGGAGTTTCTTTACACCGTCTTGGTCCCCAGGACGCCGGCGACTAAGCTGCGCAGCGTTTTGACTGAGCCGCAGTTCGACTATGCGGCGAAGGCCGGCGCCGCCCGGCAGAAAAAGCTTGAAAAAATCGCAACGAAGCATCTGAAGCGCATCGGCGCCTGGCTGCCGCCCAGCGAAAAAAGGCCTCTCTCAGATTCCGCGGAGACACAGTGGAAAGCCAGCGTCGTCATCCCCGTCCTCAACCGCCGCAAAACGATCGCGGACGCCGTAAAAAGCGCGCTGGCCCAGGAAACGGACTTTCCGTTCAACATTCTTGTCGTCGACAATCATTCGACCGACGGCACTACGGAAATTTTAAAGAAGTTTGCCGCCCGGCATCCGCACGTGCATCACCTGATTCCGTCCCGCCGCGATCTGGGCATCGGCGGCTGCTGGAACGAAGCGATCGCCTCTGCCGCCTGCGGGCGCTACGCGGTGCAGCTCGATTCCGACGATCTATACAGCTCGCCGCAGACCCTGCAGAAAATGGTGAACCTGCTGCGCCGGGGACCGTACGCGATGGCGGTCGGCGCCTACACGCTGGTCGACGAAAAGCTGCGCCCCCTTCCGCCGGGGCTTATCGACCACCGGGAGTGGACGCGGAAAAACGGCCACAACAATCTGCTGCGCGTGAACGGCATGGGCGCGCCGCGCGCCTTCGACACGACGGTTTTGCGCGCCGTCGGTTTTCCCAACGTGAGCTACGGCGAGGACTATGCCGTCGCCCTCAGACTTTCGCGCGACTATGCCGTCGGCCGGATTTATGAAAGCCTCTACTGGTGCCGCCGCTGGAAGGACAACACCGACGCCGATCTGTCCGTGGACAAAAAAAACCGCAACGATTTTTACAAGGACCGGCTGAGAACCATCGAAATCAAAGCCAGACAGCATCTTTGCAGAAAACGGTCGCGACCGGCCCCTGCAAAACCGGATCAAATTTTTGCCGACTTTCGGGGGAAGGAGAGAGCCTCCCTGTCCGACCTGTGCGTCGAATTATTCGCAGCGCAAAAGAAAAGCTGGCCTGACTTCGCGGCGGCCTGCCGTGATCTGGCTGCGGTCAGAACGAGGACTTTGTCCTGCGGAGACTATGATGTGACCCTGCAGTACAATCCCGCCCGGGCGGTAAGCGGCGGCGCGGCGGTCGATCCGGAATCGATCCGCAAACGCCCCTGCTTTTTGTGCGCGGCCAACCGGCCGGCCGGCCAGAGCGCCATCCTCCACCGCGGCGATTATCTGATTCTGTGCAATCCCACGCCGATTTTCGACCGGCACTTCACCGTGGCAAGCATTGCGCACACCCCCCAGGACATCGCCTCTTCGCTTGGGCGGCTGTTTCTCATCGCGGCCGATGCCGGCCCGGAGTACACCGTCTTTTACAACGGCCCGGCCTGCGGCGCATCCGCGCCCGATCACCTGCACTTTCAGATGATCCCCGCCCCGGCCCTGCCCTTTTTGCGCCGTCTGGCGGATCTGCCGCCGGCCCTTTTTGTTCCGGCGCTGGGCGGCGCGGCAGGCTTTTATTGCGACCGGGCCGTTGCCGTTCTGGAGTCGGAAAAACCGGACGTCCTCAAAGACGCGTTTCTGCGGCTCGTCAAAGCATTGCAAACGGTTTCCGGAACCGCGCACGAGCCGCCGGTAAACGTCTTTTGCCAGGCCGGGCCAAACCGGTTTCGCCTGACGGTTTTCCTGCGCGGCAAGCACCGCCCGGACGCGTATTTTGCCGCAGGGAAAAAGCGGCTCTTCGTTTCTCCCGGCGCCATCGACATGGCCGGCGTCATCATCACACCGCGCCCGGCGGATTTCGAGCGCCTTACCGCGGACGCCGTCCGGGACATCTACCGGGAGGTGTCGCCGGACGAAAAAACACTGCAAAGGATTCTTGCCCATGCCTGATCAAACCCTTATCATCGACAGCGCCATGAGCTTTGCCGAAGCTGTCGAAGGCAGCGCCGCGCCGCTGGAGATTCTCGATTCCCTGTCGATGGTCGATGTGAGTTACTATTCTTTTGACGGCCGCCGGCACGCGGGGCAGATCGTTGTGGACGCGAGGCTGGAAGACGACGTCTACGACATTTTCGAACTGATCGAAAAACTGAAATTCCCCGTCGGCAAGGCCGTACCCATCGTCGCCTACGCTTGGGAAGACGAAAACTCCATGGCCGACAACAATTCGTCCGCCTTCAACTACCGCGTCATCGCCGGCACCAACAAACTTTCACTGCACTCGTTCGGCCGGGCGCTCGATATCAATCCCGTGCAGAACCCGGTGATCTACCCTGCGGGGCTCATCGCCCCCGCCGGCGCGGTTTACCGCCCGCAAAACAAAGGCGCTTTTTCCGCCGCGCATCCGGTCGTCCGGGAATTCCTCAAACGCGGCTGGCACTGGGGCGGCAATTTCGAACAGCCGAAGGATTATCACCATTTCGAAAAAACGTGAAAACAGACGGCAGGCTTTATTCTGTCAGGCCGGCTTGAAACAAATCGATCTGCGAGCGGTCGCTGCAAAAGATTTCAAGAACAATGATTCAACCATACCGGCGGAATTCTCTGAATCTTATGCAATCTTGACTGCTTTTTTCTCAAAATCCGTCATGGGATAATGCTTGACGTTGCAGGTAATCAATGTCGCCTTTCGGACAGCGCATGTTGCGGCAATAAGGCAGTCATCCAGTTCCAGCTGATGGCTTTTGACGGTTCGGCGGTAATTTCCAGCCAAAGCTGCAATGCTTCTGTCGACATCAATCACTACCATGCTGTCCAGAAGCTTCTCTGTCTTTTCCCGTTCGTCTTCCTTCATGCCGGCGTAAATCTCGCCGATCGTAACGGCGGAACAATGCAGCAATGACTCCATGGCTGCTTCCCTAAGGCCATTAGTTGTTTTTTTTCATTAGTCGAGCCAGTTCCAGCGCCCTTCTCATAATCAGCCTTGCCGACTGCAGACCGGCTGCGTCGTTTTCGATGCCGAGCCGGACAGCCGGATCGAAGTCGCCCGATCCGCCCTGGCTTGCGTAAGCGGACGCGCCCAGGGGGCTTATCCCCTGGTGGACGCTTGCCGGAATCATTTCCAGCGTCAGAAAGGCGGTGATGTGCGACAGGTGCGTCAGTTCGAGGCCGCCCTGGCGCAGCCAGGAGACGGCCAGACTCACCCCGATCTTGTTCTTCATCCGTCCACCGGCGAGATTGCCGAAGACAAAAACGCGGAAGCGGTCGATCAGGGCCGCCATCCTGGCGGACGACCGCATGAAGTAGACGGGGCTCGCCAGAACAATGATGTCCGCCGCCTCGGCCTTTTCGAAAACCGCCTGCGCATCGTCCTTGAGAAAACAGTAATGGCCCGGCGTTTGTCCGGTCAGACAGAAGTTGCAGTGGATGCAGTCGCGTATTTTCAACTTCGAAAGGTGAACGGCTTCCCGTTCGATTTCCCGCCCCGGCAGGCCGTCGAGCGCGCGGTTTAAAAGGGTTTCCACATTGCCTTGCTTAACCGGCGAACCGGAAATGCCCAGAATTTTATATGTCATGATGAACCGCCCTTTATTGTGCGTCGTGCCGCACGAAGATCAGCTTTTCCGTCGCAAATCCCGCCGCCCGGGCCTGACCGGTCAGGCGCCGGAGCACCGCTTCATCCAGGACGGAACGGCGGGCCAGAATCCACAGGTACGAACGATTGGGGCCGCAAACGAGCGCCCAGGAATAGTTTTCCTGATCCAGCGCCAGAATGCCGTAGGCTCCGTAAAACGGGCCGAAGAAGGAAACTTTCAGAAATCCCTGATCGGCGCGGTTTACAAAATACGCTTTGCCCTCCGCTTCCTTCCATCTGCCCTCCGCCGCTGAGTAGCCCCGGTTGAGGACCAGGACGCCCCCGTCCGGCCGCAGGCGATATTCGGCGCTCACCCGGGTCAAGCCCCGCTCGAAGGAATGGTCCAGACGGGCGATTTCGTACCATTTGCCCAGATACCGCTCCAGCCGGAAGTTTTCCACGGGCACAACGCCGGCGGGAAGCCGGACGCACCCGGCAAGAAGCAGGACCGACAGCAGAACCATTTTTTTCATATCCCATCCTTTACATTGCGCTGCGGATGATTTAACTTACTTCAAACCGGTATAAAATCAAAGGAGGAATCATGCAGCTTGACGAATATTTTGAAAAGACCCGGGGCGTGGGCGTTCTCAGCACCGCCGATGCTTCAGGCAGGGTCAATGCGGCCATTTACGGCCGGCCGCATTTTATGGATGACGGCACTATCGCTTTCATCATGGCCGACCGCCTGACGCACGCCAATCTGCAGTCCAATCCGTCGGCCGTTTTTCTGTTCAAGGAAGAAGGCTCCTACAAAGGCAAAAGACTGTACCTCACCAAAGCCCGCGAGGAAAAGGATTCCCCGCTCATCAGCGAAATCCGCCGGCACAAAAGCAAAGACCCGGCAGGCCAGACCGGCACCGAGTCGAAATTTCTCGTTTACTTCCGCGTCGACGAGGTGTTGCCCCTGACCAGCGGCGGCGCGTAGCCCTTTTTTGTTTGTCGGGTAAACTGCGTCCTAAAAAATAACATCCGGCCGGTCTGAAAAACGGCCCAACCATCCGAAGGGGGTTCCCACCATGAAAGTTTTCATGACAGGCGGCACGGGATTTGTCGGGACGTCTCTCACCCGGCAGCTGATCGGCCAGGGTCACACCGTGACGGTCCTTACCCATGCCCCGGCCGGTTCGGAATCCGTTCTGCCCGGACGCTCCTGGCTGATCGGCGATCCCAACGTCCGGGGAGAGTGGCAAAGCGCCGTGGGCGGACACGACGTCATCATCAATCTGGCCGGCGCCTCCATCTTCAGCCGCTGGACGGACGAGCAGAAGAAAATCCTGCGCGCCAGCCGCATCAATACGACGCGGCATCTGGTGGAAGCCCTGCCGGACGACGCCCGGCACATCACGCTTCTGAGCACGTCCGCCGTCGGCTATTACGGATTCCACGAAGACGAGGAGCTTGCCGAAGACGCGCCCGCAGGCAACGATTTTCTGGCGCAGCTGGCTTTCGACTGGGAGCAGGAGGCGCTCTGCGCCAAAGACAAGGGCGCGCGAGTGGTCATCACCCGTTTCGGCATTGTGCTGGGTCCCGGCGGCGGCGCGCTGGGGCAGATGATTCCCCTGTTTAAATTTTTCCTGGGCGGTCCGCTCGGCTCGGGCCGGCAGTGGTTTTCCTGGGTGCACATGGAAGATCTCCTCGCGGCGTTTATCTTTCTTCTGGCGCATCCGGAAATATCCGGACCGGTGAACGCGTGTTCGCCCCGGCCCGTGCGCAACAGGGATTTGGGAAAAGCCATCGGCCGCGTCCTTCACCGCCCGTCCTTCCTGCCCGCACCCGGTTTTATGATCCGGATTATTTTAGGCGAGTTCGGCTCCGTCCTGCTCAAGGGGCAGCGGGTCATCCCCCGCCGTCTGCTGGACGCGGGCTTTTCCTTTTCCCATCCGGATATCGAAGACGCGCTTCGCAGCATACTCGCACCGTAAACGCAGCCCGGCGCTTTCACCGGCGACACGAAATTCGATTGACAGGCATGGCGCTTCTTCCTATACTGGACGAGCGCCGGAGGAATAGAATTCACCCTCGTCCGGCCTTCAATTCAGGGCAGATTTCTGATGAAATTTTTACCGGCCATCATTACGTCGTTATCGGACAGCAAGATCATCAAGGCCAACATCAGCCTGCTGGTCAAATACCTGCTGGCCATTATCGCGCTCATCGCCGCCTACAGCGTCCTTTTTCACTATCTCATGGACCTGGAAGGCCAGGAGCATTCCTGGGTGACGGGCATCTACTGGACCATGGTGGTCATGTCCACGCTGGGCTTCGGCGATATCACCTTCACCAGCGATATCGGCCGGGTATTTTCCATCGTTGTACTGCTGTCCGGCGTGATTCTTCTCCTGATTCTTCTGCCGTTCATCTTCATCAAGTTTTTCTTTGCGCCCTGGATGGACGCGCAGGCCAGAAGCCGCGCCCCGCGCGAGCTTCCGACCGACACGCGCAATCACGTCATCATCACCGGCTATGATCCCGTCACCTCGTCGCTGATCGAAAAACTGACGAGCTACAAGAAAGACTACGTTGTCGTGGTGGAGGAACTCCAGCGGGCGCTGGAGCTCTACGACAAAAACATCCGCGTGGCCGTCGGCAACATCGACGATCCCAAAACCTACACCCGGCTGCGCGCGCAAAACGCCGCGCTGGTCGTAGCCACCAACAGCGACCAGATGAACACCAACATCACGCTCACGCTGCGGGAGGACTTCGAGCACCTGCCCATCGTTACCACGGCGGAGTCTCCGCATTCCGTCGATATTCTGCAGCTGGCGGGCAGTTCGCGCGTGCTGCAGCTTTACGATTTGCTGGGCGGATCGCTTGCCGCCTGGACGATCGCGGGAGACTGCAAGTCCAACGTCATCGGCCGCTATGAGGATTTGGTACTCACCCAGACGCCCGTCATCGGCACACCGCTGGTCGGGCAGACGCTGGCCCGAAGCCAGATCCGCGAAACGTTCGGCCTCACGGTGGTGGGCATCTGGGAGCGGGGCAACTTCCTCATTCCCCGGCCGGACACCGTCATCGACCGCACCAGCGTTCTGGTGTTCGCCGGCACGGAAGCCGCCGTGGCCGCCTACGACGAAGTTTACTCCTTCTACCAGATTTGCAAGGTGGCGGGCGACCCGGTGATCATCATCGGCGGCGGACGCGTCGGCCATGCCATCGCAGAACGCTTTGCGAAGGCGGACATTCCCTACCTGATCATCGAAAGGGCAAAAAAGCGCAGCGCGGAAGACGAACATTTTGTCTACGGCGACGCGGCGGACCTGCACACGCTGCAAAAAGCCTGGTTCGAAAAGGCGCCCGCGGCGCTGATCACATCGCATGACGACGCGACCAACATTTATCTCACCAAGTATCTGCGCAGCCTGCGGCCGGATATGCAGATCCTGAGCCGGGCCAGCGAGGACCGCAACGTTTCTACGCTGCACCGCGCCGGCGCCGACTTCGTCATGTCCTATGCGTCGCTCGGGGCCAACGCCATCTTCAATTTCCTGATGAACGAGGAAACGCTGCTGCTGGCGGAGGGGCTGACCTTCTTCCACCTGCAGGCGCCCCGGACGCTGGTCGGCCGGTCGCTGGCGCAGTCCGGCATCCGGGAAAAAACCGGCTGCACAGTGGTGGCGATTCAGCACAGGGGCGAAACGTCGATTAATCCGGAACCGACACATCTGATTGACAAAGACGACGAACTCGTTCTGATCGGAACCTATGACGCGGAGAGTTCTTTTTTTACACGAATTTCCCGCCTGACAAGCGCGGCGCGATGTTTTGATTGACTTGTCCACCGTTTGCCGATAAAATTTTCGTCAAGAATTCCAACGCGCAAACGCGGTATAATTATTTCCTGAACCCTTAACGCGATGCGGGGCATCCCCCATGATTCTTGAACGAGCGACACGGCCGCCCGGACTCAAGCTTCTCGCCCTCGGCGTCCTGGCCGGCGTTTTGCTCACGGCGCTCGCTGTCGGCGCCTACCATCAGTCGGGCGACGCCAGGGTTTGCGGTTCCTGCCACAGCATGAATCCCGTCAGCGATCAGTGGCGCCAGTCCAACCACCGTCAGTACACCTGCACCGAATGCCATTTGCCGGACACCCATCTGCCCGGCAAGGTTCTCTATAAAACCCAGGCCGGCCTTCACGACCTGATCTATGAAACGGCGCGCGATTACCCGGCGGCCATCGGCCTTTCCGACCGCGGCCGGCGGATCGTCAACGGCAACTGCCTGCGCTGCCACGCCTCAACCGTCATCGCAACGCCGATGGCGCAAGGCGGCGGCGACTGCTTGCAGTGCCACCGTTACCTGGTTCACGGCAGAGGCCAAGACTTCGGAGGAATTTCCGTTGAAAAGTAAAAATATCATTCTGAGTGCCCTGCTGGGCATCGTTTTGATCCTCGTCATTGTTCTTCTGCTCCGCGTCTTTTTCCTGACGCCGGAGGATTCGGTCAAACGGGTACCTCTCTCCGAGACGGAATACGACGCAGCCGTGTGGGGAAAACATTATCCGCTGGAATACCAGAGTTATCTGAAAAACAAGGGAATGGCGCCCTCCCCCACCGGCTTCGGCGGCTCCGTCAAGGAGCAGAAATCCGTCAAGGAACCGGAGATTCTGACGAACTTCACGGGCATGGCCTTCAGCAAGGACTACACGGAAGACCGCGGCCATCCCTACGCTCTGGAGGATCTGAAGGAAACCAGGCGCATCGGCCCGACGACGCCCGGCGCCTGCATGACCTGCAAGACCGCTCACCTGCGAGACATTTACAAGGCAAAGGGATGGGCCTACGCCAAAACCCCGCTTGCCGAGCTTTTGCCCCTGCTGAAACATCCGATCGTCTGCGCCAGTTGCCACGATCCGCAAACGATGCAACTACGCGTGCCGAATCCCGCATTCATCGAAGCTCTGGCCCGAAGGGGAATCGACGTTCAAAAAGCATCGCGCAAGGAAATGCGCAGCTACGTTTGCGGGCAGTGCCACGCGGAATATTATTTCGAACCGGAAAGCAAACGGGTCGTGTTCCCCTGGGACAAGGGCCTCAAACCGCAGGATATGTACGCCTACTACCAGGAGCTGCCATTCGGCTTCGACATGGACTGGCAGCATCCGGATTCCCAGGCAAAAATGCTCAAAGCGCAGCATCCGGATTTCGAGCTTTCAAGCTCAGGCGTGCACGCCCAGTCCGGCGTCGCCTGCGCCGACTGCCACATGCCGTACCTGCGCGACAGCGGCCGCAAGTATTCCTCACACTGGGTCACAAGCCCGATGAAACATATCCAGGCGTCCTGCCGCACCTGCCATACCCAGTCGGAAGCGTGGCTGCTCGACCGCGTCAAGACCACGCAACATCATGTTTTCCAGCTCCAGCAGACAGCCGGGCAGACGATCGCCCGGGCGCACGAAGCCATCGGCCAGGCGGGCAAAGTTTCCAAGACCAGACCGGACGAACTTAACCGGGCGCGCGAGCTGGTGCGCCGGGCGCAGTGGTACTGGGATTTCATTGCCGCGGAAAACTCGATGGGCTTTCATAATCCCGATCAGACGCTCAACACGCTGGGACAGTCCATCGATCTCGCGCATCAGGCGATTGCCGCGGCCGACCGGGCCTCCGGCGCGACCCGCTGAAAAAACTGTGCCGCGATCGTCGAAAGATCGCGGCACAGCGGCTGACAGCGTCCCGGGAGAACCCGGCGACCGGACGTTTTTTTCTAAACGGTAAAGGCCGGTTCGCAAGCTATCGATTGTAAGAGGGCGAGGGCTTCCTTTTCTTCGGCCGGGTCGCCGTCGATGAGGAGCCAGACGCTGCCCTCCGCGCCGCCCACGCCTCCGGCCGCCGCCAGTTGCGCCTTCGCGCCCGTGAGCAGGGCAATCGCGTCCAGTTCCGTGATGACTTCTCCCGGCACGGGCAGCAGGCGGGGACCGGGAACGCCCGGCGCGTTGATCCGGGCCGCCAGGTCGTCGAGGCTGCCGGAAACGCGTTTTTCGAGGCCGACCGGCAGGATGACGCGCACGCGCCTTCCATAGTGCGCGGGAAGGATCGCACCGACGGTGCCGGCCTGCGGATGGCCGATCAGAATCGCCGCCCGGCGGTTCGCGAGATCAAGCGCGTTGGCGCCTTTGATCACCACGTCCTCGGCCCGCAAATCGGCCGCAACGTCGAAAATGGTTTTCCCCTGAAGCCACACGCCCTCCCGGATCACGACGTCTCCCGGAAAACCGCTTTCATCAGGAAAGCGGCCGTCTTCCCGCTGGGGACGGTGCGGCGGCAGAATAATGCCGCGGAAAAAACGATCCTTCCGGAATTCTCCGCCCTGCCCGACGCACGCCAGGAGTTCCTCGGCCACGTAGCCGTTGGTCGTCCCGGCGACCACGACAACGGTCTTCTTTTCCAGCGCGGACTGCACCTGCGGATGGCGGGCGACGGCTTTGGCGATGAGGCGCTTTCCGGCGGCCGGCGTAAGCACAAACTGTTTCATGCGGTTTCCTCCTTTTTCCCGGTCGGCTGTTCCTTTTTATCCGGCAGATAATCCTCCCGCACGGGAGAAAAGACTTCGACCGCCACCGAATCCTCGAGAATCTCGGCGCTGTGCTCCACACCCGCCGCGATGCACCAGGCGTCGCCGGGGTGCGCGTCGTAGCGCCTGCCTTCCGCGATGAAAATCATGCGGCCGCTGATCAGGTAGCCGGTCTGCTCGTTCGGATGGGAATGTGCGGGCAGGAGACTGCCCTTGGCCAGCCGGAATTCCGCAAGAAGCGTGCGCTCGCCGTGGGCCAGCGTCTTTTGATCAATTCCGGAAATCCGGGAAAAATACCCGTCATGACTTTGTTTCGTAAACATCATCGCTTTTATCCTTTCAGAGACGGCGCGGCTTGAAACCGTCCGCCGGCTTTTGTTTGATGCTGAATCTTTTATCCCATTTCCGCCATCCGATCAAGCGCCGCCCGGACGGCCCGCAAATTCCCGGACAAAAAAACCCTCAGCCGCAGGACGACTGAGGGTTCTTCCCGGAATGTTTCCCGTTTATTTTTTCAGGATCAGTTCATCCATCATTTTCAGAACCGTATCGATGTCCGCCTTGGTCCAGGGACGGTTTTTGTCGGTGTAGCGGATGTATTTGATCTTCTTGTCCTTGCCGATGAGAAAGAACACGGACTTTCCCTTGCAGTTGCCCAGATTCCAGGTCTTGGCCAGAATCAACTCGGGATCGGTCAGGATGGTGCTTTTGTATTTTTCAATTTTGCTTTTCACCATTTTCCGGATCAGGAAATTGGGCGCGGTGGAGTCCTTCATGTTGGCGACGCCCAGCCCCCGGTAAACATCTTTGGGGTATTTTTTGGCCTTGACCGCATCGTTTATCGGATCGCCCAGATCCGACACACTGGAGTCGGCGTAGGTCAGCGTGATGACATGGGTTCCGAAATCAGGGATACTGGCCGGATTGTCATCCGCATCCCGCAGCTGAGGATTGGTCAATTCCTGTCCCACCGAGGCGGCGTTGACAAGGCCGAATCCCGAAGCAAAAACGAGCATGGCACATCCGACGACGACAAAAAGACTTTTCCGCAAAAACGATCGACTCATACCTTATCCTCCTTTTTAATGGTTCATTTTACCCGCGTCCAGTAGTGACTCTCACTGAGAAACAAGACTCTGGCCGTAACCTTCAATTTATCCGGCGACAACAGCGTAAGCGTGCAGTTGTATTCTTTGCCCACCTCCACCGCGTACACCTTGCCGTCCACGTAACGCCCGGCTTCCTTCTTGAAGCCCCACAAAATCAGCATGCCCAGAAGCGGTTTGTCCTTGCGTTCTTTGTTGCAGGTCGTGCACAGGGCGTCGGCCGGCGCCGTGGTCAGTTTGACGATTTTCCCGTAGTAAACTCCGTCTTTCTCGAAAATCTCGACATGCGATCCTTCCTTGCCCTTGTCCTTTCCCTTTAGCAGCGGAACGGACCAGACACCGGCAATGGATGATTCCGCCGCCTGCGCGAGCCCTGTAAACACGAATAGCACAACAACCGTAAGCAGAACTGCAACTGTCTTTTTCATCATCTTTTCCTGCAACCTCCCGTAAGCGGAAATCTGCGGCACGGTTGCAAGTATATGAGCAATGAGGGTCAAGCGCAAGGGGAAAAATGGCCCTCAGTCATAGCGTTTGAGTTCAAACAGCTTCTTATGCTGCGTGGAAACGATATGGTAAAAACGGTCCTGGGGAACGTAAATGTACGGAACGTCCTCTTCGCGGCGGTACAGGAAATGCGACAGGATCATCCGGTTGACCGCCTGGTGGCCGACAATCATAATGTTGCTGGAGCGCCGGTTGAGGAAAAAGGACTTCTTGATGCCGGCTTCAACCCGCAGCTTCATGAGCGCGTAGCTTTCGCCCTCGGGATAGACGTAGTCGTATTTGTGCGCCTCCCGCTCGAGGAAGATCTGCGGCAGGTTTTTTTCAATTTCGGCGTAGGTCATGCCCTCGCAGATACCGGCGTGAATTTCATCAAACTCTTTGAGCGCGATGATCCGGCAGTCCGTCTGCCGGGCCGCGATCGCCTCCGCCGTTTTGCGGGTCCTCCGTTTGCTGCTGGTAAAAATGTAGGAGATCTTCTTTGCGCTGAAAAACTGTCCCAGCGCTTCGGCCTGCTCTTTTCCCCGGGCGGTGAGCTCCGGATCGCCGCCGATGCGGTCTTCGAGGTTGTATTCCGTCTGGGTGTGGCGGATGAGAAACAGGTTTTTCACCTCGTCCGTCACCAGATAATCGCGCAACTGGACGTACAGCCCGATCGCATCGGTGTGCTTTTCCTCGAGAATTTTGTTTTGCAGCGACTCCAGGCGCACAAAGTTTCTTTCGGGCCCCAGCGGACTGTAGATCATCCTGTAGTAGGCGATGCGCTTTAAAAACTCCTCCCGGGCTTTGTCGCCGCCCAGATGGCGAAATTCCGGCAGCTTTGTCTTTTCCCGGATGCTCAGCGCCAGAATGTCCTCGTCGTCGTTCGCGCATTCGATGAAAAGCAGCGGGTGATCGTCGAGATACGCTTCCAGCATTGCCCGGCGCTCCCGGCCGGCGTTGGTCGCATCGAGAATCGCCACCTGCCCGGCGTTGCGCAGATAGGCTTTGGCGCGCTCCATGTTCATGCGGGCAAAGGTTTTGCGCATCTCCACGGCGGCGGCGTTGCCGGGCGAATAAAACTCGGCCGACGAGGTTTCCGCCAGCGGCCGGTAAATCCGGCGCAGATTGCCGTTGTTGAAGATGCGCGTGGCGATTCCGTCCTTCCGGAACGCGTCGCGCAGGCGGACCGCCAGCGTGGATTTGCCGCGGGCCGGCAGTCCCATCAAAACAATATACAGCTTGTCGTCGCTCATAAGGATTTTCACCGGACCATCTTCCGGCCGATGTCGAAGGCCCGTTCCAGAAGCGCCCGGTCGGATGCGGCGGGCTTATCCGCGCTCTGGGTGTGCAGAATGCGGCCGACCCCTTCGAAGCCCAGGCCGCCTTTGAAGTCACTGTCGTGCAGGCGGATTTCCACCGCCTCGGCGCCGCGCGACCGCGCGCCTTCGAGCATGGCGGCCAAAACGGCGGATGTGTTGCCCTGGGGGCGGGGAGAACCGTTGAACGCTAAAATCTGCATACAAAACTCCTCATCGAAAATGAATATTCGCTCTCCGGACTTTTTTTTCAACTCCGGCCGGCCGTTGGCGCAAGCGCTTTGACCTGAATCGTATTGGTGGTTCCCGGAACGCCGATGGGGTGTCCCAGCGTGATGACGATCAGGTCTCCCGCCTGGGCGTCGCCTGCGTTAAGCGCCGCCTGGGACGCGCTTTCGATCATCTCGTCCGTATCCCGCATCCGGCCGATCAGGCGCGGACGGCACCCCCAGCTGAGCGACAGACGCCGCACCGTTTTTTCGCAGGGGGACAAAGCGACGATCGGCTGCCGGGGACGGAAACGGGCGATGGCGCGCGCGGTCATGCCCGACTGCGTGTGGGCGATGACGGCCCGGGCGTTCAGGTGATCGGCCAGAACGCAGGTTGCGCGGGCGACGGAGTCCGCGACGTCCTGCCGGGGCGCTCCGGCCAGAAACCGGTCATACGCGAAACCGTTTTCGGCGGCTGAGGCAAGCCGGTTCATGTAGAGGACCGCTTCCGCAGGATAGTCTCCGGAAGCCGTTTCCTCGGACAGCATCACGGCGTCCGTGCCGTCGAGGACCGCATTGGCTACGTCGGCGGCTTCGGCGCGCGTCGGCCGCGGAGAAGACACCATGGACCGCAGCATCTGGGTGGCCGTAATCACCGGCTTGCCGGCAGCGTTGGCCTGGGTAATCAGCCTTTTCTGAATCAGGGGCACGTCCTCCGGCGGAATCTCCACGCCCAGATCGCCGCGCGCCACCATGATGCCGTCGGAAACTTCCAGAATGGCCTCCATGTTGACAAGCGCTTCGTGTTTTTCAATTTTGGCGATGACCGGCGTGTCCTTGCCCTGCCCGGCGATGATCGCTTTCACGGCCCGGATATCGTCCGCGGTCTTCACGAACGACAGGGCGACAAAGTCCACGTCGTGCCGAAGGCCGAAGAGCAGATCCTCGCGGTCCTTCGGCGTCAGCGAGGGAGTGCGGATTGTTCCCGTCGGCAGGTTGATCCCTTTGTGCGAGGTGAGAAGTCCGCCGGTGATCACCCGACAAAGAATGTCCGTGTCGCCCGTCTGCTCGACGACAAGCTCCATCAGACCGTCGGCCAAAAGCAGGCGGTCGCCGGGTTTGACTTCGCGGGGCAGATCCGGATACGTGATCGACACGGCTTTTGCGCTGCCTTCCACCGGACGGCTCGTCAGAACAAACCGCCCGCCCGGCTGAAGGACAACGCCGGGATCGGAAATCGACCCGACGCGGATTTTCGGCCCGGCCAGATCCAGCAGAATCGCTGTCGGCCGGCCAAGGCCGGCCGACAGCTCCCGGATGATGTTGATCTTTTGCAGATGGCCTTCGTGCGAGCCGTGCGAGAAATTGAGCCGCGCAACGTCCATGCCGTTTTGCAGAAGCGCCAGAAGGTTTTCCCGGCTTTCCGAAGCAGGTCCGATGGTGCAGACGATTTTGGTTTTTCTCATAAGCGCCTTCCTTGAGGGGACATGGGCTTCAGGGTCTCCGGCCGGCGGATTAAAATGGTGGATGCACTGCGCCCTCCGGCATCAGCCCGCTGATTTGAAAAACGGTCACTGCCCGACGGGCGGCATGGACCGGCCGTGCTTTTGTTAACAGATTCACCGGGGAACTTCAAGGCATTCGCACGGGCACAGGCGGCGGCAGGCCTTTCCCTATCTGCCCTAAACCGTTGTCGTTACAGAGAAATGGGTTGACAAGACCCGGCCTTTTGTTTAGTCTTTCCCATCTACAAATTTAGGAGGCAACTATGGCTGTAAAGATTGCAATTAACGGATTCGGGAGGATCGGCCGTCTGGTGTTTCGGGCCGGTTTTCGCAGCAAGGAAGTCGAATTCGTTGCAGTCAATGATCTTGCCGACGCCAAAACACTCGCTCATCTTTTGAAATATGATTCGATTCATGGGACACTCGACGCGGAAGTGAAAGCCGCGTCCAACGGCATCATCGTTGACGGCCGCGAAATGAAGGCTTTCGCCGTCCGCGATCCGGAAATGCTGCCCTGGAGAGACCTGGGGGTGGATGTTGTTCTGGAAAGCACGGGAAGATTTACCGACCGCGACGGCGCGGAGAAACACCTGAAAGCCGGAGCCAGGAAGGTCGTCATTTCCGCTCCGGCCAAGGGGCCGGACGTGACGTTCGTTTTCGGCGTCAACGCGGAAGTTTACGACAAAACCAAACACCACATTATTTCGATGGGGTCCTGCACCACCAACTGCCTGGCGCCGATCGTGAAAATCCTGCATGAGGAATTCGGGATCGAGCACGGGCTGATGACGACGATCCATTCGTACACCAACGACCAGGTGGTCATCGACGAACCGCATAAGGACCTTAGGCGCGCGCGCGCGTCCGCGCTCTCGATGATTCCCACGACCACCGGCGCGGCCCGCGCAATTGCCGAAGTCATTCCGGAAATGAAAGGCCGTCTCGACGGCCTCGCGATCCGCGTGCCCACGCCCAATGTTTCGCTGGTCGATTTCGTGGCGACGCTCGCGCGCGAAACCAACAGGCAGGAAGTGAACGCCAAGCTCAAGCAATACGCCGAGCGGGCCATGAAGGGCATTTTGTTCTGCTCGGAAGAAGAACTGGTCTCCAAGGATTTCAGCGGCAATCCGCATTCGTCGATTGTGGATCTGCCCAACACCACCGTCATCGGCGGCAAGATGGTGAAAATCCTCTCCTGGTACGACAATGAGTGGGGCTTCTCCAACCGGATGCTGGAACTGCTGTCGTTTATCATGAAATGAGACGAACATCGAATGCGCCGGATCACTGATCCACAATGTCTTTGTCATTCCGGTCGATAAATCCGCAAGACGCGTTTAGCGCCGTGCGGATTTCGCGCCGGAAGGGCAATTCAAAATATTCCAGAGAGGTAGAACGCATGAAGTACTTAGATTCGATTGATGTCAGCGGAAAGAGGGTTTTTGTGCGGGTGGACTTCAACGTGCCGATGGACAAGTCCGGGCAGGTCAAAGACGATACCCGCGTCAAGGCGAGTTTAACCACCATCAATTACATTCGCGAAAAAGGCGCCCGTGTGATCGTGGCGTCCCACCTGGGCCGTCCCAAGGGCAAGAAAGTGGAAGAATTTTCTCTGAAACCGGTCGCGCCGGTTTTTTCGTCCCTGCTGAAAAAGGACGTGCCCTTCATCGACGACTGCATCGGTGAAAAAGTGCTTGAGGCCGTGGCCGCCATGCAGGCGGGCGACGTAATCCTGCTCGAGAATCTGCGGTTTTATCCGGGCGAAGACAAAAACGACGACGCGTTTGCCCAGGAACTGGCCAAGCTCTGCGACGTGTACATCAACGACGCGTTTGCCGTTTCGCACCGCGCGGCGGCTTCCAACACCGCCATCACGAAATTCGTCCCCGTCTGCGCCGCGGGCTTTTTGCTCAAAAACGAAATCGAGTATTTCAACAAAGCCATGGGAAATCCGGCCCGGCCGCTTGCCGCCATCATCGGCGGCGCCAAGGTTTCCGACAAAATCAAGGTTCTGGAAAACGTCATCGACAAAGTCGACCGTCTGGTCGTCGGCGGCGGCATGGCGTTCACGTTCCTGAAAGCCCAGGGGTACAATGTCGGCAAGTCTCTGTGTGAAACGGACATGCTGGATCTGGCCAGAACGATTCTGGAGAAAGCCAAAGCCAAAAACGTGCAGTTCCTCCTGCCGGTCGATGCGGTCATCGCCCAGACGCCGGCGGCGGATGCGGAAGTCAAGGTCGTGGACGCGAAGAATATTCCCGACGACTGGATGGGCCTCGACATCGGCCCCGCCACGATTGCGGCGTTTTCCGACGCGGTGAAGTCCGCCAAGACGATTGTCTGGAACGGACCGCTGGGCATGTTTGAACTGGCGCCCTTCGCCAAAGGCACTTTTTCACTGGTGGACGCGGCGGTGGCGTCCGGCGCGCTCACGATCGTGGGCGGCGGCGATACGGACACGGCCATTCACAAGACAGGAAAAAGCGACAAGATCTCCTACATTTCCACCGGCGGCGGCGCGTTTCTCGAGCTGCTCGAAGGCAAGACCCTGCCCGCAGTCGCGGCGCTGGGTTGATGCGGAGGATCCTCATGAGAAAATGGATTGTTGCCGGCAACTGGAAGATGCACAACACCATCAGCGAATCCGTTGCCCTGGCCCGCGCGATTAAGGGCGGACTTTCCGGTTCGGCAAGCGGCGAAGTCGTGGTGGCTCCGCCGTTTACCGCGCTTACCGCAGTGGCCGAAACCCTCCGGGGCGGGGCGGTGCAGCTGGCCGCGCAAAACATGTACAGCGAAGACAAGGGCGCCTTCACGGGTGAAATTTCTCCCGTCATGCTCAAAGACGCCGGCTGCGCTTACGTCCTTATCGGTCATTCGGAACGGCGCAAATACTTTTCCGAAACGGACGACGGCGTCAACCGGAAAGTGAAAAAAGCGCTCGCCTCAGGCCTGAAGCCGATCGTCTGTGTGGGCGAAACGGATGAGGAAAGGATTCAGGGCGTGACCGAGTCCGTCGTCGGCCGCCAGGTGCAGGGCGCGCTGGCGGGCGTGGAAACGCTGGCCGACGTCGTCATCGCCTACGAACCGGTCTGGGCCATCGGCACGGGCAAAGTCGCCACCTCCGCGCAGGCCGAGGAGGTGCATGCTTTCGTCCGCAGCCTGATCCGAAAGCTCTACGGGGCGGCGGCCGATGAGCTGCGCATTCTCTACGGCGGCAGCGTCACAAAGGAAAATGTCGCGGAACTGGCCGCCATGGCCGACATCGACGGAGCGCTGGTCGGCGGCGCATCGCTTAAACCGGACGGTTTTTTGAGCATCATCGCGCAAATGCCGTAAGAACCGTTTCTTTTTTAGAAGCAATCCGCAGGGAACGGCCTGTGGCCTTCAGGGTATCGCAGCCGTTCCCTGCCGTAAACATCTATGACCAGAATTTTAATCGTTTACCATTCCCAGACGGGACACACCGGACAAATGGCCAGGGCCGTTTGCGAGGGGGCGAAGGCCATCGACCAGGTCGAGGTGATTTTAAAAAAAGCGGGCGAGGCCACACTCGACGACCTTTTGGCCTGCGACGGCCTGGCCGTCGGCACACCGGAAAACTTCGGCTACATGTCGGGCATGCTCAAGGACTTTTTCGACCGGACTTACGCCGGCGCCGAGGACAAAGTGTTCCGCAAACCGTTCGTCGTTTTCATCAGCGCCGGCAACGACGGCTCGGGTGCGCTCCGCGCCATCGAACGCATCGCCCTGGGCTACAAGTTCAAAACCGTTTTTACGCCGGTCATCGCCAAAGGGGACATCACCGAAGCGGTGCTTGAGCAGTGCCGCGAACTGGGCGGCACGCTGGCCGGCGGCTGCGCCATGGGGATTTATTGAACGCCGCCGGGCGGCTGCCGGCAGCGAAACGGCCCTTCGGATGCCCGTATCCGACGGCAACCCGTCTCCATCGAAAAATAAACAACCGCAGGAGGTGCAGCATGTCGAACGTGAAAGTAACCGTCAAATCCGTGAAAGGCTATTGTTCGGCCGGTTACAAGGTCGGAGACTATTTTCTGCTTCGCGACGGCGTGGTGATCGAACCGGGAAAACCCGCGGGGTTGTGCGTCTTCGCGCTTCCGGCGCTGATTCCTTACCTCACCGCCTACTGCCGCGAAACGCCGCCCGAAGACTGGATCAACGATAAAAAGGAGCTTCAGTGCCCGGACAACGACAACGCGGTCATCTTCGGTCTGGAGCGCGTGGATTCCTAGAAAGAGGCAATCGGAGACAGAAACTTTTTCACCTGGGTGTAAAGGAGAAATCTTATGAAGGAACATGGATTTTTCGGCGGCGTTTACGGCATGGCTTTTATCGGCGCGCTGATTTATTTCGTGCAGCACGCCTCCGGTTTCTGGTCGGGCGTCCTGGGCGTCATCAAAGCTCTTTTCTGGCCCGCTTTCCTGATGTACAAGCTGCTCGAATATTTAAAAATGTAGCCGCTCCGGACACAGTGGGCCTTTCCCGGCCAAGACGAAGAGAAAGCCTATTTCCGGAAAATGAAAATGAATCGAATTCTGAAGTGCAATGAGGAGGCGTTATGATCACCGTCGATGGAGAAAAATGCATCGGATGCGGAACCTGTAAGGCGGATTGTCCGACCGCCAATATCACGATCACGGACGTCAAAGCCGTGCACGGCCGCTGGTGCCTGGAATGCGGCCACTGCGCGGCCGTCTGTCCGCAAAATGCCGTCGTCTTCGGCGGCGACTACGATCCGGCCGAACTGCTCGAAGTGGACGATCCGCAAAAGATCACCATCGCGCCCGAACAGCTTTTGAACTTTGTCCGGTTCCGCCGCAGCGTCCGCCAGTACACCGACGAGCCGGTCGGCGACGCGGACATCGCAAAAATTGTGGAGATGGGCCGCTACACACAGACCGGCGCAAATATGCAGCCGATCCGCTACATCGTACTCACCCGCGACACGCTCAGCGAAATCACGCCGATTGCGCTCAAAACGCTTGCGGAGCTGGACGTGAAAAGCGTGGACAGAAAAGCGCTGCGCCTGCCGCCGCAGTACCTCGATTTCCAATCCATCTGGATCAACTGGCACTCGGTCTATCAGAAAAAGAAAAGGGATCTGCTGTTCCACGGCGCGCCCAACGCCCTCTTGATCGTCAGCCGGACGGGAAACGAAGTGGACGGCTGCTTCAACGCGGGCCACCTGGAGCTGATGATCAATGCGCTGGGACTGGGCGCCTGCATGATGGGATTCGGCACGATGGCCTTTGCCATGTCGCCCGAACTGCGCCTGCGGGTCGGCCTTGCCGAAGGCGAAGCCGTGATTTTCATGATGGTGTTCGGACATCCGAAAGTGAAGTATCTGCGCACCGTCAACCGCAAGAAAGCGCGCTTAGAGAAAATCTGATCCTTCATGGAAGCAACCGGACGAAATCCGGCACTCGACGTGCTGCGCGGCGTCACGGTGGCGCTGATGATCCTGGTCAACACGCCGGGAAGCTGGAACCACGTCTTGCCGCCGCTTCGCCATGCGTCGTGGCACGGCTGCACGCTTGCGGATCTGGTCTTTCCCTTTTTTCTTTTCGTCATGGGCGTCTCGCTTTTTTTCTCCCTGTCCCGCCAGGCGGACAGACCGGCCGTGAGCGTCCTTATAAAAGTGGGAAAAAGAGTAGCCGTCATTTTTCTTCTGGGCCTCTTTCTCAACACGTATCCGCAGTGGCTCGCCGAGAATTCACAGATCAGGATCCTGGGCGTGCTGCAGCGCATCGCGCTGGCCTACGGCCTGGCCGCGCTGCTGATTCTGTACGGACGCCGCCGGTGGCTGCCCGCCGGCGGCGTGTTTGTGCTTCTGGCCTACTGGGGCATTCTTTACTTCTGCGGCGGCGCGGATCCATACAGCCTCGCGCAAAACGCAGCGATTCCCGTCGACAGCTTCCTCCTGGGCGAAAGCCATCTTTACCGCGGCTTCGGCATTCCCTTCGATCCCGAAGGCTTGTTCGGCACCCTGCCCGCGGCGGTCACGGTGCTGGCCGGCTATCTGGCGGGCGGTCTGATCCCTTCTTCGGAAGGACACGGCGGCACAATCAAACTCGCCGCCTGGGGCGCGGCCCTTACCGCCGCCGGCCTGTTCTGGAGCCTGATTCTGCCGCTCAACAAGCCGCTGTGGACGGGTTCCTACGTTCTTTACACCGCCGGCCTCGCCTTCCTTGTCTTTGCCTTCCTCATGTACGTCATCGACGGACGGCGCCCTCAGAAATGGACCATCCTCTTTTCGGTCTTCGGCTGCAATCCGCTTTTTTTGTTTGTCCTCTCCATCGTCTGGGGCAAAACCCTGCGCCTGCTGGTCCGCATACCGACCGGCGACGGCCAGTCAATAAACGCCGGCGCATGGCTGTACTCACAGCTCTTCGTCCCGCTGGCCGGCCCCGCCGGCGGTTCGTTTATGTTTGCGCTGGCGCACGTCGCCCTGTTTGGGTTTGTCGGATACCTGCTTTACCGGCACAGGATTTTCATCAAGGTGTAGTTCACGGCAGGCTTGCAAAGCTTGCACAATGCAAGACCCGATGATTGCTCCGGAGGTGATTGCTCCGGAGGTTGCATTCCGCCAAGCGACAGGCTATAGTAACCTCTGTTCTGAGACGGGCCCCGATGCACGTCTGCAAGAGGCTATTTTCAACAGGGAGGATGCCTTTTTGAAGATTATTTATGTGGCAGACATTCACGGCGCCTTTGACCGCGTCAAACAACTTCTGTCCGAAACGATGGCCGACGTTTACATCATCGCCGGAGATCTGATCGATATTCCGTTCTACAACATGCATACCGCCATCCATTACCATGAACTGCAATCCTATTTCCACGGCCTGCGCGTCCGCATGCACAGGGAGACGATGACCGTCGAGGACTTTGTGGACGATCTGCTCGACCAGCCGAATACGGAGACGGAAATTGAAGAGAAAGGAACGCGGTATCAGCAATACACCATTCGGGCCCGCCGGGTCCTGCAGCAGAAATACAAGGTTCTGGAGAACATTCTGGCGATGAAGCAGAAGTCGCAAGTGTTCGCCCTGCCCGGCAATTACGACATGGACCTGAAGTACACCGCGCTGCATGAACGCGACCTGCATCTGCACTGGCACACCATGAAAGACCTGAAGATCGCCGGATACGGAGGGGCGAATATCTGGACGCCGGGCATTCCGGAGCGCTACGTCGTCCGCTATCAGGGAAACCTGCCCTTCGAAGGCGGCCGCAACGAAATGTACAATTTCTTCAAGGCCGTCAAGCCCGATCTTATCGTCGCCCATCAGCCCGCACACGGCGTTCACGACCGGGTCAACCAGTTCGGCACGTCCGGATCGCCGGCGCTCAGGCATTACTGCGACAACCATCCGGTGCTCATGTGCCTCACGGGCCATGTGCACATGGACTGGGGATTTCAGTTAAGCGAAAACACGATCTACCTCAATCCCTCCAATTTCGGGGAAGTGACCACGCTGACCGGCGGCGTCGCCGAGGGCGGCTTTTTCTATACCATCGAAGTCGACGGCCGCGAGGTCGAAAAAGTCGTCTTTCACAAACTCGTCGGCGACCGCATCCATGACATTGCCGATTACTATCCGCAAAACGGCCGGTGGAAGGAAACGCTCGTCGACGCCGAGCGTTATGACGCTCTCCGGGCGGGCCGCAATTACGACATGAAGGAATCGAAATACTCCCACATCCCGGAGGTGCAACTCTACAACGAGATCAAGCAATTTTACCGCACCTTCCAGACCCAGGCGACAGAAGAACGCCTGGAAAAGCTCGAAGAGATCACCAGGCTCATTGAAGAAAACGTCCAGGGCGATATCGCGATGGACGTCATGGGCTCCACCAACATGGGACTTGCCGAAACCACATCGGACATCGATTTTGTCGTTTATGTGCGCTGCGACCAGGCCTTCGCCGGGGACATATCGGCCTGTTCGCAGTATCAGAGCGCGGAGAAAATCATCGAGGCGGTCCTCGCGCCCAAGTATGCTTTTCACATCATGGACACGCTGGATTTGAACCTCGTGGAAAAAGCCATCCGGGAAAAGGATTACGAAAGTGAAATGGCCATGCGTTTTGTGGCGTACCGCGCGATCTGCCGGCCCATCAACTACCGTTTTATCGCCCCGGTGGAAGACCTGCTCAACGAGGACATGGAGTACCGCGCGGAACTCGAAGGCAGCATCCGCTCCTATTTCCGGATCTTCATCAACACCGGAGAACACACCCGCTCGTTCAAAAAGTATGAAAGCCGGATCCGGGAAATCGGCATCAGCCTTCCCGAATCCGTCCGGCAGAAGCTCAAGGCGTACTTCCGGCAGGATCCGGAAGCGCAGGATCCGGAAGGCGCCGAAGGTACGCTGTCAACATTTTAACTATCCAGACAGCGACGCCCTTTCTCTCTCTGATACTTAATTACTTGAGGGTATCCCTTGATTCTCCAGAGGCAGAATTTTCTTATACAAAAGAATCATCAGGAACCCTGTGACATACATCGTAATGCCATAGATGGCTGTGGTTACGAACATGGAGCTGTAAAAATCGCCCATGAGGTCCTGGATTAACAAGGCAATGGTTACCGCCAGAGTTGAATTGCGCAGCCCAACCTCCATTGAGATGGCTCTGGTTTGATAATTCTCAATGCGGAACATTTTCGGAAAAAACGCCGCCAGCAGCATGCCCAGAATGGAAAGAGATACCACCATGATGTAGAAAGTCAGACTGTAACGCTGGGTGTCGGCGAATTTTTCAACGTTTGTGTAAACGCCTACTCCGATGACCATAAGGAGCGCGAATACTCCGAGGGCCGAAAAGAACGGTGTGGCCTTTACCGCGAAATTAAGCCATTTCTGCCGGATGGACATCCCGATGATGAGAGGCACGATGACAAGACCGATGATGGTCTGTGCAATCAGGCCTGTCGGTATGGTGATATCAGGTATATTTGCGCACAACACGGTAAGAATCAGGGGAGTGAAAAAAAGCGCCAGAAAAGTTGAAACAGAGGTTAAGGAGACCGAAAGGGCAAGATCTCCCTTCGCGTAGTAGGTCATAAGATTTGAAGTGACTCCGCCCGGACAGGCGCAGATCAAAACCATCCCGGCATAAATAAACGGAAATTTGTGGTAAAACCCCAGGGCCCAGGCCATTCCGAGAGCCAAGAGCGGCATGAGGAACCATTGAAAAATAATTCCGATCACAATCCCTTTTGGCTTTTGCAAAACAAGCTTGAAATCCTTGAGCGTAAGGTTTAGTCCCATTCCGAGCATAACGAAAAAGAACATAAAAATAATTGCAATCTTAAAAATTTTGTCCAGCATAAGCTGGGCCGGCGGATGAAGAAACCGGATAAATGTATATTTTTGACCGCCTAAAACGCCTTCGGTGAGCAGAGCACGAAAAACAAGTTTGTTTCCGAGCATTGCTTTAAGGTTAGAATAGTATCCTTCAGCGCCGGTTCTTTTTAATTCATCATCCGGAGGGATCGATACGATATAGAGTTCACCTTCGAGGCTCCTCACCAAAAAAATACCGGGAAGCTTGTCTCGGGCAGCGGCATCCCTTTCAAGAAAACGGAGATTCCCTTCAAACTGAAACTCCTTGGCCGCTTGCCAGTTCTGATTTTGTCCGGTGCGATAAAGCTCAATGAAAAGGCTTGATTCTTTGTTTTTTCCGGCGGCAGAAAGACTGCGGTAAAGTTCTTCTCCGGCAAAAACGGCCGTCGCATTGAAAATCATAAGGGCCGCGAGCGCCAAATAAATCAGTTTTGATCTCCATCGGGCAATCATTCGGGGGGACAGACTCTTCATGGCAAATCTCCTCTTTCAATCAGCGTTTCCAAGCCCAGCTTAACGAGGGATGTCTTTCTTTGATTCCGGCAAAATTTACCGCTTCGTCGATTAAGCCATCTTCTATGCTCAGCATTGTCCTCTTTGATGTCTTTATATGCCTTTTCCAGGGATACATGTCAAGGAATGGCTGGTTTACGAAGAATCCTGGCGGCGCATTTGTGCAGATTGAGATCGATCATCTCGCGGTAGTTTTCTATGGGAAAGGGATGCCTAAGACCATTTTCGGCGTTGTTCTTAGCGGCGCTGACCTTTGTGTTCATCAGCAATGCTCAAACCGGCATATTCATCAGGAAACAAAGTCAAAGCGGCCGCACTGCTTGATTTTTCAGGTCACTACAGTCAATTTGGCATAGAAACCAAACAAGCCATGGAGCTTGGCCGGGAGGAAACAAAAAACATCGAAGTTCATTTCTTTGACACGAAAAGTGATTTGAAAGCAGCGGATCAACTATTGACCGAGGTGATCAACAGCGGTCGTCTGACGTTAATATTTCTTCCGGGGACTTTTTTTGCGTTTATTGAAGAAAAAGGCCTCTCGGGTTTTCGCGCCGCCGGCGTAGCGTTTGCCCTGCATGCTGCCCCGGCCGCCCCGATCGGCGTAGTCGATCCGCACGCGCCGCTTCATGTATTTTTCCTTGGCGAAACGGGCCATCAGCACATCGGCAAATTGCGGGTCCACTTCAAAGTAGGTGTTGCACAGTTCGACATCCACGTTGGATAAGCGCAGATGGGCGATGCCGGCGGTTTCCAGCAGGTAGGCGGTCATTTTCTTGATGTTGAATTTTTCCATTTTGCCGAGGTTCACCGTCAGGCGCGCCAATCCGCGTTGCGGGGTAGCCCGGAGTCCTGCGCTTCGGTTATCTTTTTTATGCGTGACGTTGATGTCTGCCGCGTCCCGGTAATACGCCAGGAACCGGTTGAACTGGGCCGACACGAATTTTGCAATGATGTCTTCCTTACTGAGCGAGGCGAGCCGGTCACAGGCGGCGGGCAGAAACCGGGCGATGTCCTCGTGCGGGACTTCGGTGTTTTTCAGGCGCTCCACCATGTGCAGCAGTTGCCTTTCACAGACTTCCGGTCCGGTGGGGACGCTGATCTGCTGAAATTTTTTGCCGACCTGCTTTTCGATTTGGCCGATCCGGTAAGCTTCCTTGATGTTGACAATGACAATCGACACGCCGGACTTCCCGGCGCGGCCCGTCCGGCCGGAGCGGTGCGTGTAGTTTTCCGCGTCATCGGGCAGGTTGTAGTTGATGATGTGGGTCAGGTCGCTGACGTCGATCCCGCGGGCGGCGACGTCGGTCGCAACGAGGAGTTGCAGATTTCGGGACCGAAAGCGGTTCATGACCGAATCGCGCTGCGCCTGGGAGAGATCGCCGTGCAGGGCATCGGCGTTGTATCCGTCTTTCATGAGCCGGTCGGCCACCTCCTGAGTTTCGGTGCGCGTACGGCAAAAGACAATAGCGTAGATATCCGGATGGTAATCGACGAGGCGCTTGAGCGCGAGATACCGGTCTTTGGCGTGCGCGACGACGTATTGATGATTTACGCCGGCCGCGCCGGTGTTTCGCCCGCCGACGGTGATTTCGGCGGGTTTTTTCATGTAGCTTCTGGCGATGGCCTCAATGGCGCGCGGCATGGTGGCGGAAAACAGCAGGACGCGCTTGTCCTCGGGGGTCGAGGCCAAAACGGCGTTCAGTTCTTCCTGAAATCCCATGTTGAGCATTTCATCGGCCTCGTCAAGGACCAGCCAGGAAATGGCGCTGACATCAACTTTCCTGCGGGTGAGCATGTCGAGCATCCGCCCCGGCGTGGCCACGACAATCTGCGCGCCGGCGGCAACCTGCCGGATCTGGGTGACGATGTTGGCGCCCCCGTAAATGGGAACGATGTTGAGGTTGCGAATGTACTTTGACATTTGCGTAAGATCGTCGGTGATCTGGAGGCACAGTTCCCGGGTGGGGGCAAGGATCAGCGCCTGGGTGCGGCCGGATGCCGAATTGATTCTCGAGAGAATCGGAATTCCGAAGGCGGCCGTTTTACCGGTGCCCGTGTGCGCCAGCGCCACGAGATCGCGTGTTTGATGAAGCACGAAGGGGATGACTTCCTGTTGAATCGGCATGGGCGCCGCAAAACCCATTTCCGAGAGGGCTTTTAGAATGTTTTTGTCGATATCCGACTCTTGAAATGTCATCATTTTTTCTGTCATGGGCGCGTCTTTTTCCTTCATTAAAATATGGCCTGATCGGCTGATGGGCGAATACCCCTCATTGCCCGATTCCACAAGTGTTTTTTTCCGGCAGGAAAAAGGGATGCTTCGCCAAGGCAGTCAAGGCATTGATTAAGATAAGGGGTTCACTTTCTTCAGGCAAGACACAAATGCAAAGGGGCGTGTTAACTTTTAGCTTTAGATCAGACAAACCCTTTTCTGCTTGATAATCTCACGTCCGCGGACAACTGATTTACTTCCGGCAATATCCGTTCTGCTCTCTTCTCACCATGAGCCATGAGCTATGAGCCCCCAAATGGCTCACCATCCCCTATCCACCATCCCCTATTCACCATCCACCACCCGCCATTCACCATCCACCACCCCCTACAGATGAGAAAAGCCGGACCTTGCGCATTCCGGTCCGGCTTTTCCGTGGGAAGGGGGAGAATTCGTTTCAGGTTTTGTCTCGCGCGGCGCGCCCGGCCCGGTTGGCGATGACCAGTTGATTTGCGAGATTCTTTCCGAGGGATTCGGTCGGGGCGAAGCGCCTTACAAAATCAATTTCTTCATCCGTGGGGCGCGCCGTTTCGGTCAGATTGGAAGAAATCTTCAGATCCCAGGGAATTTTTTTCCGGATCTCGGAGATGTCGACACCCGGGTGCACCTGCGCCAGGAACATTTCTTTCGTAATCGGATCGAATTCGAAAACGCCTTTGGTGCTGATCAGCTTGGTCGGGCCGGTTCCTTTCGGAAAATGTCCGGACCGGTCACGGCTGTCGCCGCCGTCCAGGTATCCCGGCGAGGTCATGTAGGAGAGCTTCTCGACAAATTCGCCGCCGCGCATGGTCAGAACCGTCTTTTTCGAATAAGAAATAAAATCCGCGGCGCCGCCCGAGCCGGGCAGTCTCAGTTCCGGCCGGTCGTAATCGCCTATCACGGTCGTATTGAGGTTCCCGTATTTGTCCACCTGCGCCACGCCGAGGAAGCAGACGTCGACGAAACCCCGGTAGGTCATGGTAAAGGCGCTGAACAGATCGGTTGCAAACGAAAAGCCCCGGCAGGACAGGCAGTCCGCGATATGGTTCAGGGGAACCGTCGGCTCGAAATCGATGATTCCCGATTCCATCATCAGCGTCGCGTTCGGAGCATACAGCGCCTTGGCCAGGGCGCCCGATGTCATCGGGATTCCCACCCCGAGAACAATATTCTCGTGATCGTGTATCTCCTTCGCGATGGCGATAATCAGGAGCTCGTTGAGCGTGTAAGGCTTAGTCATGGAGCACCCCCTTTTCTTTCATGAACGTCTCCAGCTCTTCAGGGGTCAGGCCGATGGAACGCTCGCGACCCTCTTCATCCCAGACCGACGTATAGGCCGCTCCGTAATTCGCCGGCGCGGAGTAGAAGGCGCGCGCCTTGATGGCGTGAAGGGATTCCAGACCGAAGCGTTCGACGTAATGCCCGAGGTAGTCGTTGTGGTCCCGGCAGCCGTAGATCCATTCGTCCATCCACGCCCGGGTGCCCGCCTCCGACTTCAGGGCGTTCATGAAAATAGCCAGGGCCATCCGGTCACGGTTATAGTATCCCAGGACGTCCGACGGATGCGCCCCCCAGGGCATCTCAACAACCGCGTCCACCCGGAAAGCGGGGATGATGGTGAAATGGGGGCTCGCCTGGACGACATCATGCTCCACGATCTCCTCGCAGGAAATGATGATCCGCTTGCTGGCCAGGGCCGCTGCCTGAACGCTCCCCATGGCGCCCCAGTACTGGGCGTTGCCGAATTTGTCCGCCCGCTGGACGTGGATCACACAGACATCGGGATTCAGAGCGGGAACGAGAACCGTATCTCTTCCCGTAAACGGGCATTTGATGACCCGGTACTTGTCCTCCCCCATGAAACTGCGTTTTTTGAAGAGGTCCGTATGAAGAATCCCCTCGAACACGGGCATGAAGGCGAAGCCGTGCATGCCGGCCATGAGCCGGGCGTTGTAATTATAATTCGTGTAGTCTTCGATCTGGAGCCTGCCCTGCTTCCAGGCGCGTCCCACGGCGGAGCCGCCTTCGGAACCGCCTGCATTCAGGACAAACGCCGTCACCAGTCGGTCAACGCAGCCTCCCGCCACCAGCACCTCGTCGATGACGTGCCCCGACTGGGAGCAGTGGGTGAGCCCCTTTTTCCCCTGGCGAACGATCTCATAGATAAGCCCGCAGGCCATGCCGAGGGTGTAGTTTCCGATAATCAACTGGTCCCCGTCATGGACGAATTTTGCGATCGCCTCGGCGGCGCTCATCCTTTTATCTTTGTTTTTGGACATATCGTTTACTCCATACTTCCCTGAAAAATCATATCGCTAGAATCCCCTGGCGCCGGCATCGGCTTTCTTGCCCCGCAGAATATTGATGAAGGGCCAAAGCAGAAACAGCAGTCCCAGAATCAGCAGGAATACTGAAATGGGGCGGGTAAAGACATCCAGGAAATTGCCTCTGGACGCCAGAATCGCTGTTCTGTAATTGGACTCGATAATGGGTCCCAGAATATATCCCAGAATGATGGGGGGCAGCGAAAATCCATTCTGTGTGAGAAGATACCCCACGAATCCCGTTCCGACGAGCACCCAGACGTCAAACATCCGGTTGTTGATTGTGAAGGCCCCGATCACGCACATGACGAGAATGACCGGGAAGAGGAAATGCATCGGCACCTTCAGAAGCTTTATGAAAATCCGGACCAGGAAAAGGGCCATCAGAAAGGAGATGAGATTGGAGATCAGGTAGCCGCCGAAGATGGAACCGACGATGTCCGCGTTCGTTTTGAAAAGAAGAGGCCCCGGCTGGAGTCCATGGATGATCAGGCCGCCCAGCAAAATGGAGGTGACCAGGTCGCCGGGAATTCCCAGGGTGCTCATCGGAATGAGGGCGCCGCCGCAGACCGCATTGTTGGCCGTTTCAGAAGCGACGACTCCTTCCTCGTGTCCCGTGCCGAATTTTTCGGGTGTTTTCGAGATCTGTCTTAACTGGTTATAGGAAAGAAGCGATGCGGTCACCTGCCCCACTCCCGGGAGAATGCCGATAATCACGCCGATGAAAGAGCCCAGGCTGAATCCCTTGATGTTGCGAATGATCATCTTCAGGGGGGGAAAAAGCGGAACCTTGCTGACGGCAATGATCTCCGTTTTCACACCAACGGACCGGAGCTGGGTCATGATCTCGCAGAGGGCGAAGAAACCCATCAGGGTCGCCAGGCTGGGCAGGCCGCTGCTCAGCTGCCAGGCGCCGAACGTAAAGCGGTTGACCCCCATGACGGGATCCATGCCGACCATCCCCAACAGCATGCCGAGGATGGCCGCGATGAGGCCCTTGACAATATCCTTGCTGCAGAGGCTGACCACCACTCCGAGGCCCATCACGCCCATGGAGAAATACTCCCAGGGCCCGAACATGAGCCCGATCTTCGCCAGCTGCGGCGCGATCAGCACCAGGGCAAAAAGGCTGATGATCCCCCCGACAAAAGATGAAAAGATTCCCAGACTCAGGGCGAGGCCACCCTGCCCCTTCTTCGCCATGGGATAGCCGTCAAAGCAGGTGACGAGAGAGGAGGGCGTTCCCGGAATGTTGAGGAGCATGGCGGCGTAAAGCCCGCCCGAGATACCGCCCACGTAAATTCCGATCAGCATGGCGATGCCCTGGACCGGCGTCATGGCGAAGGTGAAGGGGAGCAGGAGAGAAACGCCCAAAGCGGCGGTAAGCCCCGGAATGGCGCCGAAGATCTGGCCGAAAAGCACGCCGAACGCCAGGATGAGAAGCGAATAAGGGTCGCCGAGAAGGCCGATGGTCCCGGTAAGAAGCGTTTCCATAAAATACCTTTGGCTTTGTGCATCGAGCCGCGGCGGATCGTCCTCCGCCGCGGCATGGAATTTATTTCTGCGCCTTGTTTTTCAAAGCCTCTTTATAGAGGATGGTCAACTCGGGCGTTTCCCGGTTCAGAATATCGCGCGTCTCTTTCGATCCCGCGAACATCAGGGAGTACTTAAGGTCGTTCATGATGAACTTGCGAAATTCAGGATTTTCGTGGACCTTCGAAAACGCCTTTTCAAGATAGTCGATGATCGGTTTGGGAGTTTTCGGCGGAGCCCAGAAGCCGCGGTACAGCGTGAATTCCTCCTTGGCTTTGATGTCGCCCATGGAGGGGCAGTTGGGAAGGAACTCGCTGCGCTTTCTGGTGGTGACCAGGATCGGCAGGGCATCGCCCGACTGGGCAACGGGATTGATCTCGGAAACCTGGCAAAGCAAAACGTCGATATGCCCGCCCAGCAGAGCGGCGCGCGATTTCGCCGCGCTGTCAAAGGGCACATAGGTCACGTTGATGCCGAGCGCTCTCCAGACCAGCATGGAAGCCGCATAGTTGGACCCGACGGCCCCGACGCTGCCCCATTTCAGCTTGCCGGGGTTTGCCTTGGCGTACTTGACCAGAGCGTTCACATCTTTGAAAGGAGAATTCTTGACGACGGCGATAACATCGGGATCGCTGACGGTCGTCGCGATCGGAATCATTTCCTCCGCGACGGGATCCTTGACGTAATTCGAAACATAATAGGACAACATGCTCTGCCATCCGGTGCAGACGATCGTATACCCGTCCGGCTTGGCGTAGTACGTTTCCATGACCCCGATGGAACCGGCGCCGCCCGCGATATTGACGACCACCATCGGCTGGCCGCCCAGATCGATGTACTTCTGATAGGCGCGGACCATGGTATCGGTCCCGCCGCCGGCGCCGAAGGGAACGATCATCTTGACCGGCTTGTTCGGATATTTGGCATCCTGCGCGAAACCTCCCGCAAGCGGGATGACCGCCAACGCCAGCACCAGCACTGCTGAAATCCATAGAGCTTTTTTCATTTTTTATCCTCCTCCGGCCTGCGGTTTGGTCCGCAGGCAAAATTGAATATTATCCGAACAGCGAGCCGGCAGGCAGAATAACCGCGAGCAATTTCGTGAAAATCTGCGCTACCACAACCGTCATCACCACCGACAAAACCAGATATTTTGCGCTGCCCTTCAATAAATCCTTTTTTGTAAACGAGCCTTTTCTGGGGTAAAAATCATAAACGGTCATGAGGGCGGCAAGAAAGAGAATCGTCGCAATACTGTAACCGATGAACGAAATGAATCCGACATAGAACACGACAGCCGCGAGCGTAATGTAGATAAGAGGATACATGACGGCGGGCGCCCTTTCCGCTGACCGCCTGTAGATGGACTTGATGATGAGAATGACCGCGAGAACGGACAGGATGACCATCCAGAGCCTTATGTAGGCGCCGGCGCCCGCCAAGGGGTCCTGCACGCCCCCATCGTCCACGTCGAAACTGTACACGTAGCCCAAGACGCCCACGATCAGCACGACGATTCCGCTGATCAGATCTCTTGCCCATCGCAGCATTTCTTCTCTCCTCCTTGGGTTGATGGAGTCCGAGTAACTTATAGACTAAGGCACACGGGTAGAATATGACAAAAAAAGTACTAAATAATGACTAGGGCATTTAGTTATTTATCTGAATGAGGAAAAAAAGGTTCTCAGATTGGTTTTTTGATTCAAAAGGCCGCTTTTCCGGCGGATGTTCTGCCGGTGGATATCGATGGAGTTCGTGGAGAGATTCAGCACCTTCGCAATGTCCTTCGTCGTCAGACCGTCTTTGATCAGGCTGGCCACCTGAATTTCGCGGGGAGTCAGCTGCGAGTAGGTGGATGTCAGCTTGGAAAGGAAGGGCGAAATGATCTCATTCAAATGATTTTCGATGATGTCCACGTTGGAGGCAAGCCCCGGATCGATCCGCGCGGTCTTGAGGCGCAGGACATAAGGCAGCACCAGCTTCTTGATGTTGAGGATGAACCGTTCTTCGATTTCCAGAGTATCCTGCTCCCGCTGCCTGAGCAAAACCTTCAAAGCCGTGTTGGTCTCTTTCAAGGTCCGGGTTCTCGCCTTCAGCTCGCTTTCGGCCTGCTTCAGTTCGGTTATGTCACGGAGGGATTCAATCGCGCCGACGATCCGCTCGTGATGATCGTACATCGGCCCCGCCTTGCACCAGAACGTGACTTCCTCCCCTTTGCCGGGAAGTCCCGTCTCAGCCAGCAGGGAATTCTGCTCACCCTGGATAACGTGCTCTTCCACAACCGCAAGCGCGGGCTCGAGCACCTTGTCAATCAGCATCGGCCTGCGCCTGCCGTAGAGCGCCTTTGCGTACTCGTAACGGCCCTTCCCGATGATTGCGCCGGAGGGTATGCCCGTCAGCCTCTCAATGGCGTGATTCCAGGCAATCACGGCTCCGCCGGCATCGATCGCAAAAGTGGGATCGGGAAGAAAGTCAATGATGTCTGCCAGAAGCCGCTCCGACTGCTTGAGCGCGTCCTCCGCCATTTTCTTTTCGGTTGTATCGCGCATGAAGCACAACGTCGCCGACTGCCCCTGCCAGGAGATCAGGACATTGTTCACCTCAATCCATCGGGTGCGGCCGCGTCCGTCGATGATCCGGAAGGGAAACATGTCGGGGATTTCTTCGCCCCGGAGACGCCTCTTATGCCGCTCGCGGATGATCGCGCGGTCGTTGGCATGGACGTGCGCTATGAAAGGTTTGGACACCAGGGCCTTACGGGGCCGCTGGAAGATATCCAGCGTCTTAACATTGGCAAATTTGAGCAGCCCGTCCTGAACGACGTAGATCGCATCGTTGGCGTTCTCCAGCATCAGGCGGGTGATCTCGGCCGGGTTCTGAAACATCTCATCGACCTGGACCTTCCTGCTCTGCGCCGGCCTCCGGGCCGATACAACCCGTTTCCTTTTGGCCCGTTCTTTGTTTTTTTTAAGAGGCTTTTCATTCATCGCGAATTCAGATCCAATCTTTTTGCGGCCAAGGCTATGCATCAAAAAAGATTCCCTTTGACGCGTCTCACCATACCGCCGTTTTTGAAATTGACGAATTAAGCTCAACTATCCCCGTATTTTTGAGCGCGCCATTCACTATCCACCATCTACCATTCACCATTCACCATCCACCATCCACTACCTCACCTTCCCGATTGGAAACGCCTGGCCGCTGATGGAAATCGTCGGATACTGCGCGCGCCTGAACACCTTTTCCGCGAGCAGCGGCACTTCGTTGTCCACGTAATCGGCCAGCTCCGTGGTTCGGATATAGCCGGACTTGCCCTTGTCCGCCTTGCCCCTGAGGCCTTCGGCCAGCACATACGTGAAAAGGCCGTGCCCCTGATATCCTTCCAGCGCTTCCTGCAGCGACGTGGAGGCGGACAGGACGGTCGAGCCCACGGCGCGGCTTAAAATCTTAAACGCCGTGTCCTCGCTCATGCCGCGGGTGAGCATCGCCGTCTGAATCACGTCGCCCAGTTTGCCGGCGTTGCACGTATCGATGATGATCAGTTTCTTGGTGGCCGGAATGTTGGCGATGAGCTCCTTGAGCGTGTTCTGGCTGATCGCGTCCGTCCTGAGTTTCTCGGTTCTCAGCGAGCCCACGTTGGACGTGATGAGAAAATACTCCCCTTCGTCCACCGTGCCGTGGCTCGCCACGTAAAAGACGAAAAGGTCGTCGGGATTGAGCGACTTCATTGACTCAAGCTCCCGGAGGATATTTTCCCTTGTTGTCTCATCCTGCGTGGAAAGCATTTTGATGGTCGTCTTTTCAAAAAGCGGCGCGGCGCTCTCGCGCAGCGTCCGCGCGAAGAGCTGCGCGTCGGCCGCTGCGAAATTCAACTGCAGCTTCGGGTTTTTATACGCGTTGATGCCGATGACCAGGGCGGAAAGCGACGGTTTGCTTTCGGCTTTGAAAGCCGCCGCAATTTCATAAACGGCTTCCGAACTCTGCATGGTGTTGTCCGCGTTGAAAGCGACGGCCTTAACGATATTGACGCCGCTCACAAGCTTGAGCGCGTAGCTCTTGCGGATTTCCCCCGGCGTTTTCGAAACCACGCCCACGCCGCGGGCGGAGTCCAGCATGACGGCGGAGCCGTTGAGATACAGGCGGATATCGCCCACGCCGCCGCCGGCGTCGGTAATTTGCAGCGTCACCGTCGCCTCGTTCCGGCCGACGTTTCTGGGCGTTTCGACAATGGCCACCTGCGGCGGCGGCTTGACGTCCGCCACTTTTTTAAGATCCTTGAGCGACCCGCCGGAAAGCGCGAGCCGTACCAGATCGGGCCGATAAAAGCTCTCCCGCAACTGTTCCGTGTTGTATTCCTTGCCCGCGACTTTCACCTGAAGGTACTGATCGCCCTTCGGCGACGAGGCGTAATAGCCGTTTGCGGTGGTGATGATCCATTCTCCGTCTTCAAAGGCAATCATCGACGCGATTTCTTCGCCGGTGACGGCATCCCAGATCCGTGTGGAGGCATCTCCCGCGGACAAGACGTACTTGCCGTCCGGCGTAAATCTGGCCGATGCGCCGGCCACCCAGTCGGCGTGGCCGGAAAGCACCTTCCATGGCGCGCCCGCGGCCAGATCCCAGATCACGACTCTGCCTTCATTGCCGCCGGACACGGCGTAGCGCCCGTCCGGCGAAAAGGCGGCGGACATGACGCCGCCGATGCGGTCGTGGCCGACAAATTTTTTGAGCGGGCTTAACGTCTTCGCATTCCAAATCCGCGTGCTCTTGTCCGAGCTGCCGGTAACAAGATAATCGCCGTCGGACGACAAAGCCACAACGTTCACCCGCGGATCCATCAGGTCGTCGGACCCTTTGACCGAGCGGACAACTTTTCCCGTGACGGCGTCCCACAGACGCATCTCCCCCTGGCTGCCCGCGGTGACGACGTGCCGGGCGTCCGGATAAAAAACACCGGACCAGACAAAATGCTCCTTGAGCGCAAAGTTTTGAATTTGCCGGCCTGTGGCGACGTCGAAGATTTTCAAATTCGGCGGCGTGCTGACCAGAAGTCCCGCGGCAGGCCCTCCCGTCAGCAGTTGCTTCCCGTCCGGTGAAAACGACAGAAAGAATGTCCGGTCCTGGTTGAATGCGATTTTTTCCCGGCGGGTGGCCATATCCCACAGCTTGGCCCCGGTGCCGCCGGAGGCAAAATATTTTCCGTCGGGGGAAAAAGCGACCGGCGTCGTGTCGCCCATAAACGCTTTCGGATGGCTGAACGTCTGAATTTTCTGCCCCTGCAGAATGTCCCACAGGACAAAGGCGTCAAAGCCGCCGGACAAAACGTAGCGCCCGTCCGGCGAGATATCGATCCGGTTGACCACCGGCGCTTTTTGTTTGATCGCCCGCGACAAACCGCTTTTGTCCTTGAGTTCGGGCGTCGCCACACACGCCCCCAAAAATGCAACCAGGCAGACGATCAGCGCCAGCCGGCCGGGAAGCGCCGCCGCGGCTTTGTTTAAACTCCGGTGTTGCTTTGCCGAAAACATGAAACCTCCTTAATGATGGAACTGGAAACAAAGGGAACCGTTACCTTTTTAATATTCACAATGCGCCGCCGCCTGCCGGCCGCTTAAATTCCTTCGGCTCCAGTGCCCTGTATTATGCACCGTTTCACTCAGGCGTTCAAATCATTCTTCGATTCCGGAACGCTTTTTTGGAACACTTTTTCGCTTGTCCGTTTTTGCAGATTTGGTACAATGACGTCAAACAACCCGGCGACGCCGGCAAAGGAGGTGCGCTTTCATAAAATCTGCAGTTGATCCTCTGCAACTTCAAAATCCCGGGAGCGAATTCATGACGAATGCGAAAAAGGCTAAAACGCAGGCTGAAGCAAAAAGAAAGGTGAAAACGTCAGGCAAAGTTCCGGAAAAATATTTCGTGGTGGATACCAGCGCGCTGGAATACAGCATGGATGTCTTCGAAAAACTGCGGCAGAACGGCCGCAACTGCGTGCTGATCCCTTACGCGACCTGGGAGGAACTTGACTCGCACAAAACCGGCAACGACTTCAAGGCGGACATCGCCCGCAGCGTCATCCGCAATGTCCGCAATCTTTTTCGCGCCAAGGACCATTCCGTCCGCTTCTTTCATTACGATTTCAATCTGACCCACGACGCGGATTTGAAAATCGACAAAAACGACCACTGCATCATCGCTACCGCCCTCAACGCCAAGAAAAAGCTGAGCCACGCGAAAGTCATCCTGGTCACGCAGGACGCGGCCCTGGAAACGCTCGCCCTGAACTTCGGCCTTGACGTGCAGTCGGTGCAGATGGATCAGACGGATGTCAAGCAGCACCTGACGGCGCGCCCCACCGTAAACCTGCAGCGCCGCTGGGTTTCCGACAAGTCTTTTCCGGTCAGCCTGCCCGATGCAAAACTTGCCGCGCAGCTGGCGCAGGTCCGCCAGAACGAGGGCATCATCTGCTACTGCGACGTCGACGGCGTCTGGGGTCCGGCGTTTGCCGCCGTGCGCAAGGGAGACGCCTTCCGCGTCGTCGACCGGGACATCCACCTGCTGGGCGTGCGCCCCCGCTCCAACAACGGCGACATCAACTGGGGACAATTCATCGCCATGGATCTCCTGCGCGACCCGGCCGTGCCGCTGGTGGCGCTTACCGGCAAGGCGGGAACCGCCAAAACGTTCCTGGCGCTGCTGGCCGCTTTCGAACAGTCGGCCAATTACCGGCAGATCCTGGTGAGCCGCGCCACGATTCAGCTGGGCAACAAGGACCGCCTGGGCTATTCGCCGGGCGACATCGACGCGAAGATGAAGCCCTGGATGCATCCGATTTACGACAATATCAACGCCATCAGGGAGCTGGTCGCCGACCGGATGAAAGACAAAATCAACGACTGGCTCGCCAACGGTAAAATCGAGATGATGGACCTCGACAAAATCCGCGGCCGCTCGATTCAGAAGTGCTTCGTGATCGTCGATGAAATCCAGAACCTGCCGCCTTCGCACGTCAAGGCCATCGCCACGCGCGGCGGCGAAGGCACGAAAATGGTCTTCACCGGCGACTTTTCCTACGATCAGATCGACGTGCCCTGGCTTGACGAACGATCCAACGGCCTGTCCGTTCTGAACGCCAAAATGGCCGGCAGCCGCCTGTTCGGCAGCGTGTACCTCGATCAGGCCATCCGCTCCGAACTCACGAAGGAAATTCTCGACCGCTGGTAAATTGTAAACAGTCGCGCAAGGGTCCCCCCTTCGCCGCTGCCGGAAATTCGGACGTATCGCCGGGAGTCCGGCCGGATATTCATCCGCGTACGCGGAGACGGCAGGACGCAGGCATTCACTTTCCGGACCGTCAATAAACCTTTGACTTTCCCGCAATCCTCGGCTAGAGAAAATCCATCCGAAACTTCATCATCCAAGACGAAAGACAAGCAGGTCAATTGCCGCGCGGCAATTGATGAATAACCATTCAATATCTTTTCAAGGGGGGGGGAATATGTTGAATAGAAAGTCGTTTTTGTCGATCATTGGACTATTTTTGGTGTTGTCCGTTTTAACCGGCTGCACGTCGAGCAGCGCTCCGGCCATAGCGCAAGTGGCCGATCCCTGGCAATACAAGGGCGTGAGCATGAATGCCGACGACCCGACGCTGCGGCACTACGTCTGGGAAATGGCCTGCCCGCCTTACGGTCCCTGGGACAAAATTCAACTGCACCGCTACGTCAAAGAGACAGCCAATCCCCAGTGCATTCCCGGCCGGCGGCACGACGATCCGAGAAAAGTGTTGTTTTTCAATCCCGGCACATGGGACCGCGCCATTCATGCCACCGAGGACATGCTTTCGCAACAGTGGTACTTTGCCGCCAACGGCTATGATTTTTACGCCATCGACTACCGCACCGCGTTTCTGCCTTATTTTGACTACGACCAGTTTGCGGCTTTGGGCTTTGCCGACGCGCTCGCGGCGACCGCCGACTGGACGTACGATGTTTTCCGCGAGGACATCAAGGCCTGCGTCGACAAGGCAAAGAAAACTTCCGGCGCAAGAAAAATTTTCATGTCGGGATTCAGCCGCGGCGGCTTTCATCTGGTCGCCTACGCCGCCAAATACGCCGACGACCTCAAGGGCATGATTTCGCTCGACGGCTCCGGTCTGTGGCGCAACGTGGAAAATCCCAACACGCAAAGGACGGTTGACCAGTTCAACGCGGCGGTCGCCTCCTTCAAGGCGGGAACCTACGCTCCCTATCCTCTGTTCCTGGCCGACGGCGGCGGCTCGGAGCGGACGCGATTCGGGGCGCTCTATCCCCATTCCCGCAACACGGTTACGCGGGCGCCGGCCAACACCGTTTCCAGCCTGGACACGGATGCGGCGCTCATCAAAGCGGCGCTCGCCGCTTTCAACCCGGATGACATTCCCGCTCCTCCGCAGTCGGTTTCCGACCTCCTGGCCTACGCTTTTTACTGGACCTGGGGAAAGGGGAGACTCACCAACGTCTACGGCGGCTTTTCCACGATCGACGTCCTGGTCAGGTACAATGCCCAGTTGAGCCGCTTCTGGCCCAACATCCAGAATCTGGAAGCCGGCTTCATGACGGGCTATGCCAACTGTCCTTTTCTCGACTACCACAACACGACCGCCGTCACACTGCCGTTTTTATTCATCGGCGGCGAACTGGGCTGCCCTGGCGGCGCCTGTCAGACGCCCGGCGCTGGCGGCTACATGATTCCGACCGATGATCGCACCGTTGCCTATCGGGCGGGCTACGGCCATGTGGACATTTTAATTGGAACCCGGTCCGTCGCGGACGTCAAAGCCGTTGAACTGGACTGGATGAACGGTCGCCTGTAGCGGCAGCTCCGGGCTTGACCTTCGGCCGGGCGACAGGCGCGTGTCGCCCGGCTTTTTTTGCAGCAAACGGCCGGCACATATCCAATATGCAAGACAATATGTAAATTATACTTGACATATTATCAAGCATGGATTACACGCAGTTCATGATCGACAACAAGCTCAAAATTGCCCGCATCACCTGCGGCAATCTGACGCAGGCAGAAGTGGCCCAGAAGGTGGGCTGCTCGCGCCAGACCATCAATTCCATCGAAAACAACAAGTTCATTCCTTCGGTGGAACTGGCGCTGCGCATCGCGCGCCTGCTCAACGCGCGTGTCGAGGATATTTTTTTTCTGCCGCAGGCATAAGCGGCAAACGGACATTATCCAAACCAAGCGGCGGCAGTTTCCCGGTTCGGTCGGGAGAAAGGAAATCTCAGTATGAATGAAGTATGGATCATGCGCGGCATCGTCATCGTCACGACCTTGATCTATATCGTTTTTTATGTCATGGACCGGCGGACGATCGTCGATGAGCGCGAACGACTGATCGAGCTCAAGGCCGCGAACCTGCAGCAACAGGTCGCGCTTTACGGACTGATGGCTATTGTGGTGGTTTACCTTTTCCATCCGGCCTTGAACGCGATGTACCCGATTCTCGTGTTCGCCCTGTCGTCGGTTTACACGTACATGTTCGGCGTTTTTTACTACCGCCGAAAAATGTAAGGATACGCCAATGCTTTATGGATACACCCTCGGAATTATCGGACTGCTGATTCTTATTCATGAACTGGGGCACCTCACGGCGGCGCGCCTGGCAAAGATACCGGTTCAAACCTTTTCGGTGGGCTTCGGGCCGCGCCTGGCCGGCTTTACCCGGAAGGGCGTCGATTACCGGCTGTCGCTGATTTTGCTGGGCGGCTATCTCAAACCCGGCATCAAAACAGAAGCGGAATGGTCCGCGATCCCGCCGGCGCGCCGCGTCGCTTTCACGCTGGGCGGCATTATCGCCAATGGCGTCGCCGCAGTCCTGCTGCTCACCGTTTATGGCGTCTCGAGCCGCGATATGGGGTTTTTTTCCGCGCAGCTTTGGGCGGGAAAACAAGCCGCCGTTATTCTGCTGACCATTTTTACATCGCTGCCGCTTCTTTTTACAAACAGCGGGGATCTGGCCGGCATCATCGGCATTGTCGCGCAGGGAAGCGCCATCATCGGCGGCGGCCAGGCGGCGGTTCTGCTCTTTGCCGCCATCCTCAGCCTCAATCTTGCCGCTATCAATTTACTGCCTTTGCCGCCGCTGGACGGCGGCAGGGCGCTTTTCGACATGCTGGGAAAAGTGGCCCCTCCGCTTGGCAAAGCGTCCGCGGGATTTTCGATTGCCGGATGGATCGTCCTCGTCGGTCTCACCATTTTGGCAACCAAAAACGATCTCGCCCGGTTTCTCGCCTGAAAAAAAATACCGCCCGACACAAAGGAAAGGTTAAACATCATGAAAGAAAACAAATCGGCCCCCGTCAAAGTCAAATCAAAAATCCGCGAATTCATCGAGTCGATCCTGATCGCCTTGCTGATCGCCGGCTTCATTATTTCGTTCGTCATCCAGGCGTTTAAAATTCCCTCCGGCTCGATGATTCCGACGCTGCTGGTCGGCGACCATCTGTTCGTGAATAAATTCATTTACGGCGTCAAGCTCCCGTATTTCCGCACCACGCTCATTCCCGTCACGGATCCCAAGCGGGAAGACGTCATCGTGTTCGTTTATCCGGAAGACCGCTCCAAGGATTTCATCAAACGCGTCATCGGCGTCGCGGGCGACAAAATCGAAATGAAAAACAAGAAGCTCTTCCTCAACGACAAGCCGTACGCGGACCCTTACGGCCACTACACCGATCAGGCGATCTATCCGGCCGAAGCCCAGCCGCGCGACAACTTCGGCCCGGTGGTCGTTCCGGAAAAATCGCTTTTCGTGATGGGCGACAACCGCGATCACAGCCTGGACAGCCGCTTCTGGGGATTTGTCGATCTTCGGGACGTTCAGGGCAAGGCCTTCATCCTTTACTGGTCGTGGGACAGGGAGGAAAATACCGTCCGCTGGAGCCGCCTGGCCCAGTTGATTAAGTAAGGGCGCGACGGCCTGAGCCGCCTGATGCCCGGAAATCCGGCAGCCTCCGGAAACGGACGATTTCCTTTTGTCCTTTCAATTGACTAATCCGGGCGGTTGCATTAAACAGGGGCTCAACTGTCGCAACATCATTATTAAGTCCGCCGTGGGACGGCCGAAGCAAAAGAGCTGCGGAAAGTCCGCCGCGCTGCGGAAGAGACGGATAAAAAAGTCATGGCCGATTCCATACCGAAGAGAAAACTGGACCCGCAAACCAAAGGCAAGCTGGAGAACGTCGTCAAGGAGCTGTTCAGCCACAAAGACTTCCACCAGGTCAACATGCGCTGCCTCGCCGAGAAAACCGGTGTGGGCCTGAACACGATTTACATGCATTTCGACAGCAAAGAGCGGCTGCTCTTTTCCTTTATCGATGAATGGATCCAGGCGCTGGACGACCGTCTGGCCGAACACCTGCAGGGCCTCGAGGACATCCGGGAAAAGATCCGCAAAATGATCTGGGTCATCCTCGATTTTTACGAAAAAAATCCGGATATCGCCGCCATCGTCATGATGACCGTGCCCTTTAAAACCTGGGCGACCGACAACACCTTCAAGCAAAAAGACCTCTCCGCGCGCGTCATCGGCCTTTTCCAGGAAGGCAAGGATAAAGGCATCCTGAATCCGGACATTCCCGCCCAAATCATGTTCGACGTCCTGTACGGCATCATGCACCGCTCCGTTTATATCTGGCTTTACCTCAACCAGAAAGACAGCCTGACCGCCAACGCCAATTTATATTACGACATGATCTGGCGGGCCATTGCCGATCCGAATCGACAAAAATAATTTCAACATATTTTTCTCATTTCCCCTTACCCCGGCCGCAGGCCGGGAAAATCTTTTAAAAAAATTTTTTACTCTAACGATTTCATCGCTTTAATTCCCGGCCATCCTCCACTTTCCAAAGAAAGTGCTTGACTTCCCCCTTTTTTAGCCGTATTTGGAAAACAATGTTATCGTTTAATATTAATATGTTATGTCATTAAGAGCATAACAAGAGAACATTGTTATTGGCATCGCGGCCTTAGCGATCAGCTTCCGGAGGATAAAAATGAAAAGAATTGTTTTCGATCAGACAAAATGCGTCGGCTGCCGGGTGTGCGAGGCGATTTGCAGTTTGTCCAATGAAGGAGAATTCAATCCCGAAAAGGCGCGCATCCGCGTTATCCGAACTTTTGAAGAGGGCATTCTCTACAAAACGCCGGTGATGTGCATGCAGTGCGAAAATCCATACTGCCAGGCGGTTTGTCCGGCGGGCGCCATCAGCCGCGACGGACGCAACGCCAAAATCGTAGACGAGAAAAAATGCATCGGCTGCAAGCTTTGCGAAGTCGCCTGCCCCGTCGGAGCGGTTACCGTGCGATCCGACCGTCACGCGGCCGTCAAGTGCAGCCTCTGCGCCGACTACGACGAGCCGCAGTGCGCCAAATTCTGCTTCGGCGGCGCGCTGCAATACATGGAGGAAGAGCGTGTGGGAATCGCCCGCGCCCGAGAAAAATCAGTGAAATTTCTGGAACTGCAAAGGAAGGAGGCTTGACATGAGCAACGCGGGAACCATCCTGATCATCGATCTTTCCGCCCGAACGATCGAGCGGATCGCGACGTCCGGTTATGCAAAAGAATTTATCGGCGGAGCGGGAGTCGCCGCCCGGCTTTTTACCGAGTGCGTTCCATCCGACACCAGAGCTTTTGACGAAAAAAACATGCTGATTTTCAGCACCGGCCCCCTTACAGGCAGTCTCTTCGGCAACAAGGCCAACGTCTGTTCCCGGGCGCCGGAACAGCCCAATCATCCCTACGTTCACTGCGGCATGGGCGGACAGCTTCCCTCGGAAATGAAATTTGCCGGCTACGATCATATTGTGATCAAAGGCCAATCGGAAAAGCCGGTCTATCTGTCGATTTATAACGAGGACGTCCGCTTTGTTGATGCGGGCGCTCTCTGGGGCCTGGATGTGTACAAAACCCAGGCGGCCATCCGCAGCGAATGCCGGGATCCGGACGTGCGCGTCGCCTGCATCGGTCCGGCAGGTGAAAACCGCATCGTAAACGCGCTCATCCTTCACGATATCGAACACACGGCAGCCCGGGGCGGAATGGGCGCCGTCATGGGCGCCAAAAAGCTCAAGGCGCTGGCGGTGCGGGGAACGAAAGGCCTTCAGGTCGCGGATCCGAAAGCCGTGCGCAAGCTCTGGCAGGAGTATTTCGACTACTACACGAAGGGCAAGGGAAGGCTTTACTACCAGACCTGGCAGCGCGGCGGCCTGGCCCGGCACGTTGTGGACGGCTACCGGTATCGCCGGAGAAAAGAATCGGGCGTCTATACGGACGAAATCAAGGAGATGCTCAGCAAATACATGGTGGGATCCCTGGGCTGTTCCTTCTGTCCCTTGCAGTGCCACATCAACTACAACATGCCGGGCATCGGCAGCGGCGGGGCAACCTGCTCGAATCACGGCATGCTGTCCGGCTTTCCGGATCAGCAGGTCTGGTGGGCGGTCACGAACAGCATCCACAAATACGGCATGGAATCTTTCGCCGTGTGGTCGATGCTCCTGTGGCTGCAAGGCATGTATCAGTCCGGTCTGATCACGCTTCAAGACCTGGACGGCATTGAAATGGACAAGTACGCGGTGGAACCGTTCACGGCCGCGGTCGGAAAAATCTGCCGGCGTGAAGGCTTCGGCGAATGGTTCGCTGAAGGGCTGGGCAAAGCCGCGCAGAAAATCGCCGGCGGAAAAGGCTTTAAAACGCTGGACTGGGTGATTCAAAGCCGCAACCGGCCGTCCTTTTCCATGCACGATCTCGCCTACCGCGGATTTGCGGAAACGGGCAAGGCCATCCGTTACCGCGCGGGCGACATCATCGCGCACCCCTACTCGTTCGACAATTACTGCAACATTGAAATTTACGCGGAGGCGACAGGCCAGTCCATTGAGGAAACCGAGCGGATGATCAACGACTGGAGCGCCGACGGCGTGAAAAAATGGCTGGGTGACGACGCGGACGGCAGCCTCTGGCGCCAGGACGTCTATGATGTCCGGCAGTCGCAGTTGACGGTCATAAGCGAAGATCTGAACATGATTTGCGATCTCTCCGGCCATTGTGAAATGCCCAGCGAGCGCGAAATCCATTACGGCTGCTTCGGCGGTTTTGAGGAAACGGCAGGTTGGATTTCCGCTCTTTCCGGGAAAAAATGCACGGTGGAGGAGCTTCGGCAGGCGGCGCAGAAAACGCGGACCCTGGTGGATGCCTACAATTCTCTCTGCTTTCTGACGCACAAAGAGCTGCGCCCCGAAGCGGCTGATATGCCCCCGAAAGATGCGATTCACGATAAATTTCTCAAGAAAATAAAGGTGGACAAAGCAAAACTCCGGGAAATCGGCGACGCGTACTGCAAAAGCCGGGGATACGATCCCGAGACGGGCATTCCAACCGCGGAAACGCTGACGAAGATGGACCTTGACGATATGGCCGTCCAGTTGGCGCAAAAGTTACAGGAAAGCAAAGACTGGCTCAAACCGGAAGAACAGGAAACCGGTTTTCCGGACGTTCGGGCAAAGTAGGAAGACAGCCATGGAATCGATCCTGCTCCTGGAACCCTCGTCGACGCAGAAACGGCAGGCGATGGCGCAAATGCTGCGCGATCCGCAGACAGCGGCTGAAGGCGACGGGGAAGAGATCACGAAAAGATTGCGGTCTCTGCGGACGGCCGCCGTAGAAGCAAGAAATGACCTGCTCGGAGAGTTGCAGTCCGCCGCCAAAGAACAAACCTCGCGCCGGTGGTTTTTTGCCGCCGACGCCGCCGGCGCTGCGGCCATCATCCGCCAAATCTGTCCGGATACCGCGGCCGTCGCCGTCAACAAATCGGCTGTTGTCACGGCGGAAGTGGTCCCCTTTCTGCACGCGGCTGGACTAACGATTGTCGCGCCTTATTACGACGGCCTCGCGGAAGTAGAGGCCCGGTTTACACAGGCCTGGCAGGTGCCGGAGGTGCCGCTCGCCGCGAGCCGCAACGCCTTCCATAGTACAGACGATCTTCCGGCCCGGCGGCGCCAAAGCCTTCGGGAAAGGGGTGCCCGAAACCTGGCGGCGGTCATCGGCGTCAACGCACTCGCCGCTGCGGACGGTTCTGCGGTTTTGTTGCAACACCGCGCGAATATCCGACAAATGCTCACGGAGTGCCGCCGGATCATTCTGGTTGCCGGCATCGATAAAATCGTGCCGACGCCGGCGGACGCCGTCTTTCAGGCAAGCTGCATGGCCTGGTTCGGAACCGCCGCACTCGCGCTGGATCTCGGACGGAAGGCAAACCCGGCGCCCGCCCTCGACAATTATCCTTTCACGATTGGGCCCGGCGACGTTTCGGAAAAGATCACCGTGATCCTCCTGGACAACGGACGCAGCGACATCGCAACCGGCGCGTACGGAGCGCTTCTCCAGTGCATCGGCTGCCGCGCCTGCGCCGCGTCCTGCCCGGCCGGCGAGTATTTCGGCGCGCCCCGGCCAAGCCCGCGCGAACTTTTGTTTACGGATCTGCAAAATACTGTGGCGCCGCTTATGCATTGCATCCAGTGCGAAAGCTGCTGCAGCGCCTGCCCTCTTTCCCTCGACCTGCCTGGTATGATCCTGGACCGGCGGCATCGCCGCGCGCGCTCTTTTCCGGCGCTTTCCGACCGGCTGCTGGCCAACGCCGAAATCGTGGAGCGACTGGGCAGCCGCCTGGCGCCGCTCGCCAATCTCTTTTTGCAAAACCGACTCGTCAAAAAAATATCCGAAGCCGCCGGCGGCATCGACAGCCGCCGGACGCTGCCTTTCTTCGCGGCAAAGCCGTTTGCCGATATTTACCGGGACTTCCTGACCCGATCGGAGCAGTAACATGAGTACCGGAAAATCTTTGCAGATTGCCCTTTTTGCGGGATGCACCGTCAATTTCATCGATCCCGGCGTCGGCGCGGACGCGCTGGCCGTTCTGGCGCAAAACGGCATCGACGTGCTGTATCCCGACGCGCGCTGCTGCGGTGTGCCGCTCCTGGCCTACGGCAACCGGAAAGGCTTTGCGCAAAACGCGGCCTTCAACATTGGGTCGCTTCTGAAAACCGGCTGCGACATTGTTGCGCCCTGCAGCAGCTGTGCGCACGCACTTCGGGAAAAATATCCCGCGCGGCTGGGAACGGCGGCAGCCCAAACTCTCGCCGCGCGGACGTACGACCTTCTGGAATACCTGTGCGCTCTTGCGCGCGCAGGCCGTCTCCGGACGGACTTCCGCCGGGTGGAACTTTTCGCGCTTTATCACGCTCCCTGCCATTTGAAAGGCCTGGGAAACGAAGCCATCGACGCGCGGCTGGAGCTTCTGAAGCACATTCCCGGCGTGAAGGTGGAACGAATCGACCGCGGCTGCTGCGGCATGGGCGGCACGTTCGGCATGAAGAAAAAAAACTATTCCCAGTCCGTCGCCATCGGCGCCGCGCTGGCGCGCGGGATCCGGGAGGCGCGCCCGGACGTGGTTTTGACCGAATGCCCCGGCTGCCGGATGCAGATTGAACACCTGAGCGGCGTTGCCGCCTGGCATCCCGTGCGGCTCTTGGCGCTGGCCTACGGATGGACATCCCCGCCGTTTGAGGAAACCGACCATCAGAAAACAGGCGCCCGCCTGCAATAAAAAATTAACACGAAGGAGGTTTATTGTAATGCCCATTCCCCAACATTTACTGAACCGAGCGGACAGACTTTTGCAAGACATCGTTCCCAATTGCGCCGACTGCGTGGCGCGCTACGCCGGAGAAAAACCGGACACGGTGGCCTTCATCATGCACGCCACCGGCAAAAAAGTCACCTGGCGGCAGTTTGACGCGGCCACAAACGCGTATGCGACAAAACTGCTGTCCGCAGGATTGAAAAAAGGCGACATTGTCGCGACCGTGATGACGCTTACGGAAGAGCTTATTTACCTGATGTACGCCTGCTACCGGATCGGGCTTATCATTGCCCCGCTGGATGTGCGTCTCAAGGGCGCCGAAATCCAGTATGCCATGGATCGGATGAATCCCCGGGCCGTCTTTTTTCTGGGCAAGACGCCCGCCGCCGATTTCCGCCCGATGATGGCGGAGATCATGAAGAACACGCCGTCGGTCAAAACCTGGGTACAGGTAGAAAATCAAGCGGAGAGCCTGCTTACGGGCGCCGTCGGCATCCAATCGTTTGTCGGAAACATCCCGGCCGACGGCCGGACGCCGCAGGCGGTTTCAAAAGCCAGAAGTCTTGTGGTCAAGCGGGATCCCTGCCTGATCATCTTCACGACCGGCTCCACCGGTTCGCCCAAACCGGCGCTCATCTGCCACGAAAACATCCTGACGCAAAATGTGACGTTCGGCGTTTTTTCCATGATCGACGCCGGCACGATCTTTCTCAACAACCTGCCGCCTTCGCACATCGCCTGCACCACCGAGGTTCTGGCGACCACCATCTTCATGGGCGGTACGATGGTGGTGATGGACTTCGATCCGAAAAAGTGTTTCGAGGCGATTGCGGAACACCGGATCACGCACATCCTCGGCATTCCGGCCATGTTCACCATGCTCTGGCGCTTTCCGGACTACAAAACCTACGACCGCTCGTCTCTCTCCGTGGCGGTGTTCGGCGGCCAGCAGGTTCCGCGCTCCTGGGTGGAACAGCTTCAGTCCATGGTTCCCAATCTCTGCACGGGACTGGGCATTACGGAAGCGTCCGGCGCAACGACCAGCAACTGCATCCCCTGCACAGTGGACGACGTCATGGACGGCATCGGCCTTTGCATGCCTTACTTCCCGCTCACCGTCCGCGAACCCATGAATCCCGACGGGACCGCGGGAAAACAAAAGGCTCCGGGTGAAGTCGGAGAAATCTGTTTTCAGGGACCGCAGGTGTTTCTGGGCTACCTGGGTGATCCGGAAAGAACGGCGCAGACCGTCTCCAAAGAAGGCGTCCTCTATACGGGCGACCTGGGCAGCTACGACGCCAAGGGGCTGCATCTGGCCGGCCGCCGCAAATTTGTCATGAAGCCGAAAGGCTACCAGGTCTTCCCAAGCGACGTGGAGGGGCACATCGCCCAGGCCCTGAAAGGAAAAATCGGCACCGTCGCGGTCGTCGGAGCGGAGCACGAAATCTTCACCGAAGGCATCATGGCCTTCGTTGAAGTGCAGAAAGACTCCGTTGTCACCGCCCAGGACGTCCAGGACGCCTGCAAGAGCATATCGTCCTACTCGCGTCCCTCTCATGTGGAAATCATTCCGGTCGGCGCTCTGCCGCTGACCCGATCGGCAAAGACGGACTACATGGCGCTCAAGGAGCGGGCCAAAGCCCTTCTGCCGAAGCTCCGCGCGGAAGGAAAGTGGGATCGATAAACGAATCCATCGGTTCCCCCGGCTCCCCCGCTTCTGCCGGCGCCGGGGGAACCGATGGTTTTCCTGCAAGCCGCGCTTGAAGCATCGGCCCCTGTATCATTGCCAAGACCGCCCGCTTGCGATATAGGGCGGACATGACTTCCGGCAAAACCGACATCGCAGGGCTTTTCCGCCGTCGGCTGCTCGCCTGGTACCGGCGCCACAAGCGGTTGCTTCCGTGGCGGGAAACGAGCGATCCTTACCGGATCTGGATTTCCGAAATCATGCTTCAGCAAACCCAGGTGGACACCGTCATTCCCTATTACGAGCGTTTTCTGAAGCGGTTTCCCGACGTCTTTGCGCTTGCCCGCGCGCCTCTGCACGACGTGCTCAAGGCCTGGGAAAACCTGGGCTACTATTCCCGCGCCCGCCATCTGCACGCCGCGGCAAAGATCGTCGCCGATCAATGGGACGGACGAGTGCCCGATACGCCCGCAGCGATTAAAGCCCTTCCCGGCATCGGCGACTACACGGCAGGCGCGATTCTGAGCATCGCCTACGGCCGGGCCGTTCCGGCCGTGGACGGCAACGTCCGCCGGATCTTGAGCCGCGTTTTCGCAATCGAAGAACCGGCAAACGATCCGCAGGCGCAAAAACATTTTTATGTTCTGGCCGCTTCGCTTGTTCCGGCAAGAAGCGCCTCCGACTTCAACCAGGCGCTGATGGACCTGGGCGCAACGGTCTGCCGGGCCAGGCATCCGGCCTGCAACGTCTGTCCCGCAGCGTCGCTTTGCCTGGCCAATCGCCATTCCTGGCAGGAGAGGCTGCCCGTTTTGCGCCGGTCTCCCGCCGTTTGCCGGCGCGAAGCCGTCGCGGCCGTGATCCGCAACGATCAGGGCTTGCTGCTGGTCGTGCAGCGTCCGGCAGCAGGGCTTCTGGCGTCTTTGTGGAAGCTGCCGGGAGGCTTTGTCGCAGAGGGGAAAACCGGCGCAGTCGCGCTCAGGGAAGCGCTTTGCGCGGAGCTTGATCTTTCCGTCCGCGTCGGACGCCGGTTGTGTTTTGTCGATCACGTCTACACGCACTTTCGCCTGACGCTTGTTGCCTATGAAGCCCGGATATCCAAAGGCTCTCCCAGAGAGCTGGGCTGTCCCAGCTGGCGCTGGGCCTCGCCTGCGGACTTGAAAAAGCTGCCCATGTCCCGGGTCGATCGGAAACTGCTGGAAGCCCTCGCCGGCGCCGACGGATGACGCTTCAATTTGCCGTTGCTTAAAAAACAAAAGCCGGACTTTCGTCCGGCTCCTGTTGGAAAAATTCTGTACGGCCCGCTCTTACGCGCCGCCGCCCGGCCCGGAAACAAAGCCTTTCGACGGAGCGCCCGTGTCCGCCGGCGTTCCGGCGATCTGCGCCAGATAAGCCGCGCCCAGCTTCTGGAGATGGTCACTCACATTGTCGAAATAGTTGAAGTGGATCTGCTCCTCGTCGGTGATCGTTTCGAAAAGCTTCATGCTGATGCTGTCTCCGTTTTCCCGGCAAACCAGCAGAAATTGATTGTAGGCGTCGATCGTGTCGTCCTCCAGCTTGGCGTCGAAGGGAAAAATCGAATCGAACTTCTGACCTTTGCGGACCTTGTCGTCCAGATCCGACGTCGGCTCTCCGCCCAGCTCCTTGATGCGCTCGGCAAACATTTCCGCGTGGCGCATCTCGTCGATGGCAATGAGCTTGACCTTGGCGGCCAGATCGCCGTAGTCCATGTCGTCGAGATTGTAGTGCTGATTCATGTACTGGTGAATCGCGTAAAGCTCCATGGACCGGGCCTTGTTTAAAACGTCAATGACCTTCTTTTTTCTCGCGTCGCGCGAATCCTGTGCCATAGCCCTCCTCCTTGCAAAATCATATTACGTCTTCAAAATATGCGTCCGTAACGCCTTCCAGAAGCTGCAGCGCGTTGACCTTGATCACGACAATCTCCGCGGCGGGATTGGCCAGAAAATCCGCAAGTTCGGGATGCCGCGCCAGAAGCTTCTGCCGGAGCGTTTCCCTTCTCTGCTCGCCCAGACCGCTTTGAAAAGTTCCGGTGATCGTGAGCGCCCGAGTGGTGCCCTGCCGGCCGGGGCTTCCCGCCTCCCGGGAATCGATGAGCAGACTGACGGACGGATTGACAACCAGATTTTTGTACTTTTTGGTGTTCTTCAGCGTCGCCATGTAAATTTCACGGCCGTTTTCATCCGCCGCGTACGACATGAGCGAGCAATGCGGCTGGCCTTCCGAAACGGTGGCGAGTACGCAGGTTTTACCGGACTGAATCAATTCCCGAATGTCTGGACGCATAACATGAACTCCTTGATTGTTTTCCTCATGAACGTTTTATGAATTCTAACACAAGACGCCAAAATATGCAGGTTGAATTATGGGCGAAAAAAGTGTTAGCGTCCTGGTGCTTGATGGGAAGGACAGGCGCTATGCAGGGGAAAAACCGTTCCGACATCCGGGTGGGCGCGCGCGTCCAGGTGGTCCAGAAACAGGACCAGCGGACCGGCCGCGTTACCGAAGGAATCGTCGAAGCGATTCTCACCCGCAGCGCTTTTCATCCGCACGGCGTTAAGGTGCGTCTGGCGGGCGGCATCGTCGGGCGGGTTAAAGCCGTCCTGTGAACGAACCGCGCGCCGAACATTTCGCGGACGCCTGCTCTTTTTAACGAAGGAACTCCGGGCGGCTTGAAACGGCCCCCGATCCATTCCCGGTCATCCGGCATACGGAATTTCAGGAGGTCTTCTCATGCTGCACAACGACATCACCACGCTCAATGAATTTGCAGGAAGCGCCCTGCTGGCCGAGTGGGGCATCCCGGTCATCGACGGGGCTGTGGCGCAAAATGCCGCGGACGCCCTGGCCGCCGCAATCCGCCTGGGTTTCCCGGTGGCGCTGAAAGTCTGTTCCGCCGCAGTGGCGCATAAAACCGAGCGGGGCGGCGTGGCGCTCCATCTGGCGGACGCAGCCGCGCTCGAGCAAGCCGCAAAAGACATGCAGGAGAGGTTTTCCGGCGTTCCCCACGCCCTGCTGGTGCAAAAAATGGCCCGGCCGGGCACCGAGCTCATTCTCGGCGGCAGGCGCGATCCCGTCTTCGGGCCGGTGGTTTTAGCCGGCATCGGCGGCGTCTTTGCCGAAATCTTCCGCGACACGGCCGCCGATCTGGCGCCCGTGGACGAGAAAGGCGCGCTGGCCCTCCTGGGGCGTCTCAAGGGAGCGGCGCTGCTTTCAGGCTATCGCGCACAGGCGCCGCTGGATCTTCCCGCCGTGGCCGGGGCCGTCGCGGCTCTTTCCCGCCTCCTTACGGAACGGGCGGACATCCTTGAAATCGACATCAATCCTCTCATCGCCTATCCGGAAGGCGTCGTGGCCGTCGACGCGCTGGTCCGGCTTCAGCCGCCCCGGACCGCCGCCTCCCGGAAGCACCCCGATCCGTCCACCTGCGCGCCGTTTTTCCAGCCTGCGGCCATGGCGGTCATCGGCGCGTCGCGCTCTCCGGGGAAGGGCGGCAACATCATCCTGCGCAATATGCTCCGGGCCGGCTTCAAGGGCGCCGTGCACCCGATCAATCCCACCTGCAGGGAAATTCTGGGGCTGCCCGCCTACGCGGCCGTCCGCGACGTTCCGGGGCCGGTGGACCTGGCCATGATCGTCATTCCCAAAACCGCCGTGCCGGCGGCGCTGGAAGACTGCGCCGCCAAGGGCGTTCCCAACGTCATTCTCAGCACGGGCGGCTACGCCGACATGGGCGAAGCGGGCGTCAAAGAGCAGAAAAGCATCGTCGAACAGGCCAGACGCCTGGGCATCCGGCTCATGGGGCCCAACAGCATCGGCACGCTCAATCCCTTAAGCGGCGTGGCGACGTCGATCGTCGGCCTCGATCCGATCCGGCCGGGCGGCGTGTCCATCATCGGCCAATCGGGCGTCTTTTCGTCCGGCTGGGCCCGCTGGATCGCGGACACCAAGCCTTTCGGCCTGGGCAAGGTGGCCTGCATCGGCAACAAGGGCGACATCAATGAAAGCGATCTTTTGGAATATCTGACCGGAGACGACGAAACCACAACCGTCGGCATGTACCTGGAAGGCATCGTCGACGGCCGGCGCTTTCTTCGGGCCGCCGCCGCGGCCTGCCGGAAAAAGCCGGTGGTCGTGATGAAAGCCGGCCGCAGCGAAGCCGGCGCAATCGCGGTCGCGTCGCACACCGGATCGCTGGCCGGATCGGACGCGGTGTTCGACGCAGTCTGCCGCAAGACGGGCCTGGTCCGCGTCGCGAATTCCGAAGCCTTCTTCGACACGCTGTCGGCTTTCGAAAAACTGCCGCTGCCCAGGGGAAACCGCATCGGCGTCTTGTCCATCACGGGCATGGGCTGCGTGGCGGCCACGGATGCGGCGGAGGAGTACGGCATCGCCATTCCTGCGCTCCAGCCGGAAACCCTCAAAAAACTGGGCGAGGTGATGCCGGCATGGGCGCCGGTGCGCAATCCCATCGACACCTGGTCCGCCATCGAGCAGCACGGTTCGCGCAAAGCCACCGGCCACATCGCCCGCTGCCTGATCGAGCAAAAGGACGTGGACGCGCTCCTTGTCACGTTCGTCCTCATGCCGGAAAGCATGTTCGACATTCCCGAGGCCTTCGGCGATATTTTCCGCCGCCATCCGCACAAACCGGTTTTTGCCAGCTACTACGGAGGCACGGCGAAGGAGATCAACCACGTCCATGAAGGCTTTGCCGCGCTGGGCGTTCCCTGCTACCCCACGCCGGAGCGCGCCCTGTTTGCGTTTGCCAGGCTCTCGGACTATGCGCGGTTCCGCGGGGCGATCCGCCGGTAAGCCAGAGCCGAACTGTTTTTATGCAAGATTTCTTTTGATGAACAAAGATGAATGTCGTGCTTAGGAAACTGATGCATTCTGCAATCCCCATGTTGCACGTTGCAACACATTCCGCAAATAGAGGAATTTTAGCGAATCCGCAAAATCCCTTTTTTTAATTTTCGATGAATGGTTGATGGATTAATGCCGAGCATTTTCGAAGCCTTGATAATACTGCCCGTTGTTTGATACGCTTGCCTGATCAAATTCTCCTCAAACTGCTCTGTTGCCGATTTCAGGGATGAAGGCAGTGCGGAGGGTGGCGTAGCTGCCGAAGCGGCAGGGAAATTCTCCGAATCCTGCTGTTTGCAGTGAAGGACCAATTCAATGTCGTCTTCACTTAATTCCTTGGAACCATAAAGAATGGCAATCCTCTCGATAACATTTCTCAGTTCCCGGACATTACCGGGCCAATCATAATCATAGAGCCGTTTCATAAGTTTGGGGGGTATTTTGATGTTCGCCTGATACGTGGTATTAAATTGTTGAATGAAATTTCGAATGAGAGGGAAAATGTCTTCCTTCCTTTCGCGCAGTGACGGAACATAAATCGGGACTACACCGATTCTATAAAAGAGATCCTGCCGGAAATGCTTACTGTTCATCAGCTGGTCCTCCGTGAGATTCGTTGCGCTTAAAATGCGGACGTCCACCTGCTGAAGCTTGTTGCTCCCGATTCTCTGAAAATTACCTTCCTGGAGGAAGCGCAGCAGCTTGCTTTGCATTTTCAAGGGCAGTTCGCCGATCTCATCTAAAAAAAGCGTTCCCTCATGGGCATCTTCCAGAATGCCCTTCTTTCCGCTGCGCTTGGCGCCGGTAAAAGATCCTTCTTCATAACCGAACAGTTCCGCTTCCAGAAGTTCATCCGGTATCGTGGCGCAGTTGATGGCCACAAAAGGTTTATTGCTGCGATCGGAGCTTTGATGAATAAAGCCGGCCACCAGCTCCTTCCCGACGCCTGTTTCCCCCCATACCAAAACAGGAGAAGAGCTTGCCGCCACTTTCCAACACATGCGCATAACCTGCTGCATTTTAGGGCTGGAAAAAACAATTTCACCATGTCCGAAGTTTCCTTCCAGCAGGTATTTTTTATCCTCAAACTGGGATATGATAATTTCTGAAATCTTCAGTTTTTTTTCAAGGGTGAGCAGTTTGGTGATGTCCCGTCCGGTTCCGATCGTTAAAACCAGGTTCCCCTGTTCGTCGAATACCGGGATGTAGGTCCAGGTGGCAGTCTGTCCCGTTTCATACGTCACGTTCATATCGATTTTTTTCTTCACTTCAAGCGATTTTAAGGCCGCGGATTCTTTTAACGTTCCACCGGCAACGATGTCTTTCATGTTTTCGCCGACGAGTGATCGGCCGCTGAGATCGGTGAGCCTGCTGAAGGCTTCGTTGTGTTTCAGAATGTTCCCCTGATAATCCACAATGAGGATGGCCTCGTCGATGCAATCCAGCAGAACATCAATGTCCTTCATGAGATATTTTTTAATCAGATCCATTTCTTCTCCTCTGAGGCTTTTACGGCCGGATCATACACAGCACCTGTTGCAATATGCAACTATTTTAAATTCCATAATCCTCAGACAAACAAATTAATCAATAACATCAAATGCTTAACAATTTGGCCCCGAACTTGCTCTTATTTGACAAACGTTGGGAAGTAACAGCAGCGGAGCCTTCCCGCATTTTAATAATAAATAAAAGGAAATAAATTATGTATGAGCAGAAGCCCTGGTTGAAATTCTATAATAATGTACCGGCGACCATTTTGTATCCCCGGGTGACGATGTATGAAGCCCTCATGCAGACCGTCGATCAGTTTCCCGATCGCGTCGCTTATGATTTTTTTGACTGCACCTCGACCTACAGGCAATTCGGCCAAGATATCGATACCTGCGCCAACGCGCTGGCTGCCCTCAACCTGAAGAAGGGAGACCGGATAACAATCGCCATGCCCACGTCTCCCCAGGGCATCATCTGTTTTTACGCGGCCAACAAGCTGGGCGTGGTAGCCAGCATGATTCATCCGCTCTCGACAGCGAAGGAGATTGCCTATTACCTGAAAATCTGCGGCAGCCACACGGTGCTGACCCTGGATATTTATTACGACACGTTCAGAGAAGTTAAGAACGAAACGCCATTGACCACATTAATCCTGACGGAGATGACCGATCCGCTCACTCCCCACGCGCCGGGTTCCGATAAAATCCACGAAGACCCCATCGTCAAGTGGTGGAAACCGATCATGAAAGCTGACAATCCTGAGGCGCCGAAGGCGGAGATGGGCACGGACGAAATGGCCGTGATTCTTTACAGCGGCGGAACCACAGGTTTTCCCAAAGGCATCATGCTTTCCAACTATAACTTCGTCAGTGAAGGCATGATGGTTGCCGCCTGGGGCGGCGAAACTATTAAAATGAAGCACGACGAATATTCCACATTGGCGATCATGCCTATTTTTCATGGTTTTGGATTGGGGATCGGTTGTAACGCCACTTTCATGGGTGGAGGGACAAGCATTCTCGTTCCCCATTTTACGCCGGAGATCGTCGCCGAACTCATCAGAAAAAAACGGCCTTCCATCATATCGGGCGTGCCCACACTTTATGACGCCATCAGCCGGAATCCCGATTTTCAAACCGCCGATCTGAGCTGCCTTAAAGCAACATCCTGCGGCGCCGATTCCCTCCCCCGGCACGTCAAGGAACGCTTCGAAGAGATCGTGACGCGTCAGGGGGGACATGTCGAGCTCGTGGAAGGCTATGGTCTGACGGAGTCCGTCACGGGGGTTATTTCCACGCCGCTTGACGGCTACCGGGAGGGCAGCGTCGGCGTTCCCTTCCCGGATATGCTGGCGAAGGTTGTCGGTGTCGGCACAACCGAGGAAGTTCCTTCTGGCGTCGAGGGCGAGCTTTGCGTCAGCGGTCCCGCCGTGATGCTGGGATATCTGGAGCAACCGGAGGAAACGGCCAAGGTGCTGAAGAAGCATGAAGATGGCCGGATCTGGCTGCACACCGGCGATATCTTCACGATGGACGAGGACGGGTATTTTTACTTCAAGCTGCGGTTGAAGCGGATGATCAAATCATCGGGCATGAACGTGTATCCCGTTCAGGTGGAAGCCGTCATGGACAAGCACCCCGATGTGCGGGCTTCCTGTGTAATCGGCGTGCCAGATGAAGCGCAGGTCGAAAAGGTCAAAGCCTTTGTCGTTCTGAAAGATGCATCGAAGACCAGTCCGGAAATGAAAAAGGCGCTCATTGATCATTGCCGGGAACACCTCATTAAATGGTCCTGCCCGCGTGAAGTGGAATTTCGGGAAACTCTTCCCCTGACCCGGGTGGGTAAGATTGCCTATGCGGTTCTGGAAGAGGAAGAGATTGCCAAACTGAAGGCGGAAGGAAAATACACCGGGAAGAAGTGATGCCCCGGGACCATGAAAACAGGGAGAATGAAGACATGACAGCCGGCGCAAAGTTAGATGAACTTTACAAAAACAGAGGAGTACGCGCAAAGGAATTGCATAATGCGGGAGCAATTGTGATCGGATACTTTTGCTGCTTTGTTCCCGATGAAATCATAACGGCGTTTGACATGGTTCCCTATCGCATTCAGGGAAGCCAGAGCGAGCCCATCGACGAAGCGGACGCTTTTCTCGAACCGATGGCCTGTCCGTTTGTCCGAAGTTGTTTCAATATGGCCTTGAAGGGATCGTACGATTTTCTTGACGGATTTGTTGCTCCCCACAGCTGCGATACGATCGAACGGATTTACGGCATCTGGAGCCATCACAGGCCATCGCCCTTCAATCACATGATTAATGTGCCCCATATGCAGGGACCGTCATCCGAAGCGTTCTATCGCAGCGAATTGGATTATTTTATTAAAAGCCTGGAAGACTGGTCGGGGCGAAAGCTCGAGAACGGCAAACTCATAAAGGCCGTTTCGCTCTACAACGAGCGCCGCAAGGTTCTCCGGGAACTCTATGACTTGCGCAAGTCCGATCCACCGCTTGTGTCGGGTACTGAAATACTGAAAGCCCTGGTGGCGGGAATGGGAATACCGGGAGCGGAACATCTGGCGCTTCTTCGCCGCTATGTCGCTCACGTGAAAGAACGCCCGAAGCCCCGAAAGGACAAGACGCCCCGGATCTTCATCTGGGGCAACGAAATCGACGATGCCGCTTTTATCCAATTAGTGGAGGAATGCGGCGCCCAGGCGGTGATGGACGATCTTTGCACGACAACGCGTTCTTTCTGGGAGGAGGTACCCGAGACGACGGATCCCGTGGAGGGAATCGCCAGGCGGTATCTTGCCACCCATTGCCCGAGAAACGATGTTCCCCAAAAGGAGTGCAGCAGAATCTCGGACCTGGAGCAGCGCTACGGGTATATCAAGAAATTCATCAAGGACTGGGCCGTGGACGGCGCCATCTTTTACATCGTTCGCTACTGCGATACCTGCGAACTGGAAGGGCCTGACCTGCGGGAGTACCTGAACAGTCTGGATATTCCGGTGCTGATGATTGAGGATGACTATTCCATTTCAACGATCGGACAGTTGCGCACCCGGATTCAGGCTTTCCTGGAGATGATCGGATAAGGGGGAAGATTATGGAACAGCGGGAACAACAAGGAAAGACGGCTGCCGTGAAGGGCACCGACATGGCCCGGAAGGTGCGGGGCATGGTGAAGAACATCTACCAGTCCGCCCATGAGGCAAAGCAAGCCGGCGGAAAGGTTGCTTATTCGATGATCATGTCACAGTACGATGAAATTCTGCGGGCCATGGACATTGTACCTCTGCCGACGGAGAATTTTGCCGGCGTCTGCGCGGCCAAAAGGCAAATGGACCGGTTTCTCCTGCAGGCGGAAGCGGACGGTTATTCCCAGTCGCTTTGCAGTTATGCAAGGATCGGTCTTGGCTTTGACAGCCTGCGGAAAGAAGGGAGCGGCATTCCGGACAATTCCCCCGATGGAGGCATGGCTATGCCCGACATGATGCTGGGAAGCAGCTCCGTCTGCGATCCCCGGTACAAGTGGTTTCAGGCGGCGGGGCGCTTCCTCGACGTGCCCAGATACAATGTTGACGTCGTTTCGCCTCCCATTCGCGCCAATCTAGAGGACACGCGCGATTACTATATCCGTTATCAGAAGGAACAGTTCCGGGGGCTCATCGCGTTTCTGGAAAAACAGACAGGAAGAAAGATGAGCGATGACCGGCTCTGGGAGTCGATTCGCCTGTGTGACGAGGCCTGGCGGCTCTGGTACGAAATTGACCGTCTGAGAGTGGCTGTTCCCAGTCCCATGCCCAGCCAGGATCACTTCAGCATCATGGCGGCGGCTCACTATTATGCCGGCACGCAAATCGCGGTCGATTTTTATCAAGGCCTCTATGACGAAGTGAAATACAAAGCGGCAAACAAGAACGGCGTCGTTCCCGATGAAAAGTATCGGATTTTGTATGGCGCCGGTCTCCCCCCCTGGCACACGCTGTGGATCTTCAACTATTTTGAAAGTTTCGGGGCCGTGTTTGTCATCGAAAACGTCTATCGTGCTTATGATCCGGTGGAGGTGCCTTCCTCTGTGCAAGACCCCGTGGAATATCTGGCCTGGCGAACCTTCCTCCGCGTTACCCAATGGCATGAAAAGGCGAGTGCACGAAGCGGCAATCCCTATGTGGAGAAACTTCTGGAAATGGCCGCAGACTATAAAACAGACGGCGTGGTCTTTCACGCCTGCCGGTCCTGCCGGGCTTCGACGCTCGGCCAGACCCACATTAAAAATCTTCTCGGCCGCTATACGGATATTCCCATGATGCAGCTCACATCCGACATGGTGGATCTCCGGGATTATTCAGAGTCCCAGTGGAAAGCGCAGATCGGCGCGTTTATCGAAGCGCTGGCAGCCAGAAAAAGGGGCTAAAAGTTCAAGGGAGTACTTTATGCTGTTTGCCGGACTGGACATCGGCTCCACAATGACCAAAGCGGTCATTGTGGACGGAAACGAAAAAATTCTGGCGGCGCTTGTCGGTCCCACAGGCGCCGAACATCGTCATCTTGCATTCCAGGTGATGGACGAGACCGTCCGCAAGGCCGGCCTCTCCTTCGAGGCCTTGGATTTCATTGTGGCGACGGGGTACGGGCGCATCAACGTTCCCTTTGCGGACAAACAGGTTACGGAGATTACCTGCCATGCCCGGGGCATTCGGGCCATTTTCCCGGGGACGCGGATCATCATCGATATCGGCGGCCAGGATTCAAAGGGCATCAAGCTGAATGATGCAGGCACGGTGGCCAATTTTGTCATGAACGATAAATGCGCCGCCGGGACGGGACGTTTTCTGGAGGTGATTTCAGAAACGCTGGGAATCCGATTAAGCGATCTGGCGTTGATATCCGCCGAGGCCGAGGGATTTGTGAAGATCTCGAATATGTGCACCGTTTTTGCGGAGCATGAAGTGACATCCCGTCTGGCGGAAGGAGCCCGGATAGCGGAGATCGTCGCCGGCCTCCACGAAGCAATTGCCGGCCGGGTGGTGAATATGGTGAGGCATCTGGGAATCGAGAAGGATGTTGTCGTCACGGGCGGGCCGGCAAAGAATGCCGGCCTTGTAAAAGCTATTGCGGACAAGGTGGGATTACCGGTTTGGGTGCCTCCCGAACCTTTTATAACCGGTGCTCTGGGAGCGGCTCTTCTGGGAAAAGGTTTTGCAAAGCGGAACGCAACCCGCAACCAGACGCGGCGGATGGAAAGCGTGACTTTCTTCGCGTGATGGCGTTGCCGGCGCACATGTTATTTTTTTAAAGGATAGGATTTTCATGAACAATGCGATCCGTTATTTTGCCGGAGTGGATATCGGTTCCGTCTCGATTGCGGCGGTTCTGATCCGATCTCAGAAACGGGAGATGGCTGCCTCCGAGATGATTCCCTCCGGCGGTAATTACAAAGACGCCGCCCGAAAGGTTTTGAACGGTGTTTTGTCGAAAGCCGGCATCGGGGTTGCAGATCTTGCGGGCATTGTCACGACGGGGCTTGGCGCAGAAAGCGCTCCTTTCCCGGCAAGGCAGGTATCGGATATTTCCTGCCAGGCCATGGGTTGCCGCAGGCTTTTCCCGCAGGTCAGAACAGTGATCGATATCGGCGGCCAGTTCACAAAGGCAATGCGGATTACGCCCGAGGGCCGGGTGGCCGATTTTCTGATGAGCGAAAAGTGCGCCACGGGTTCGGGACGTTTCTTGCAGGTCATCGCCCGTATCCTTCATGTGAATCTTTCGGAGATCGGTTCTCTTTCCCTGCAATCGGAAACCCCCGTTGAATTTTCCACAAACTGCGCCGTTTTCGCCGAATCGGAGACGGTTTCCCGGATCGCGGAAGGAGCGAAGGCAGCGGATATCCTTGCCGGTGTACATCGCGCCATGGCGGCAAAGGTATCCATGCTGGCAAAACGGGTTAAAATGGAAACGGAGGTGGCACTCACCGGCGGAGGGGGAGAAGATACCGGCCTGGTTCAGGCCGTTGGCGATACCCTGGGGGTGAGAATTTGGGTGCCGGAGCAGCCCCGTCTTTCAGCGGCCCTTGGAGCCGCCTGTTTGGCTGCGGCTGATTAACGGCTCTTCGATGATTAAAAGTTTCATTGCAGTTGTCAAAGGAGTAAATAAAATGAACGGAGGAGGGTTTCAAATGAAAGGAATCAGTAGAAGTATTTTAGTGTTGTTGCTGGTTGTCGTTGCTTTGTCTCTGACGGTTTACAGTCCGTCAAACGTTCTGGCCGCCAAGGCGCAAAAGGCAGCCAGGACCGCCAAAGCGGATGCATCGGGAGCGAAGCAGGCCAAAGCCAATTCTGCTTTTGATGTCGGTAAAATGAGCGACATGTCCGGTTATGATCCGGCCACCTGGGTCAGCCCGACGGGAGACACCATCAAGGTCGCGATTGTGGCTTCATTTTCCGGCCCGTCAGCAGTGAATGGCCAGCTTTACTGGGCCGCCGTCAGCTTTGTCGCCCATGACATCAACCAGCGGGGCGGCATTCTGGTGGACGGAAAGAAGAAACTGATCGAAGTGATCCGGGCCGATTCGATGGGCAAAGTGGATCAAGCCAAGAAAATTGCCGAGCGGATGGTCCTTCAGGAGAAGGCCCATGTTCTTTGGGGATGCGACGGCAGCCATGTCATGAAGGTGATCAACGAAGTCGCCAACAAGTACAAGGTAATTGCGCTGAACGCCAGCAACACCTCCGATGATATTCAAACGGCTGCGAACTTTGGAAAATACTCTTTCCAAGGATCTTTTTCCGCCGATCAGGTCGCCCGCGGCCTCGCCTATTACTACGGCCAGATCCGCAAGAAGGAAAAGAAATTTTATATCCTCTGCCAGGATTACGGTTTCGGTCGCGTCTTTGCCGAAGGATTCAAGAACGGTCTGAAGGAATTTTATCCCGACGCACAGATTGTTGGCGAGGATTACCATAAGCTCTTTCTCACGGACTATGCCCCCTACATTTCAAAAATCACGGCTTCCGGCGCTGAAGTCATCTTTTCCGGCGACTGGGTGCCCGATGCAGCCAATCTTGCCAAACAGCTTCAGCAAACGGGAATTAAATTGCCCTTTGCCAATATCTGGATGACGGACGCCAACATGCATCATGATCTTGGCCCGAATGGCGGAACGGACTGGGTCCATGTCGGTCCTTATCACTCTCCGGTGCCTTTCACTCCGGCGTTCATCAAATTCTACAAGACGTGGCACGACCAATGGAAGAAATGGACGGTCAAGCCTTACAACAGTCCTTCCACCGAACACTATACCGTTGGTCTCGGAGGATCCTGGCTGATGCAAACCTATTGGCTGTTCGACCTTATGGAACGGGCCAAAACCACCAACGCCGATAAAATTGCGAGCCTCTGGGAAGGCGATACTTACCTTCAGATAAACGGAAAGGTTATCAAAATGCGGGCCTGTGACCACAAGGCGATCCAGGATCTCTCCGCTGAAGTATCCGGACCACCTGCAATGCAGAAGGCAACGTTCACCATTCCGCCTTATTACTGGTTCAAGGACGCTTCGTGGCCGGTCAAAATATACACGCTTCCCGCCGAAAAAGTTCTCCCCTGGATGGATCCGAAAATGGATCGGTGCAAGGGGAAAAACGGCTGGGGTGAATAACAAAAGATAAAGTCATCCGTTAAACGCAAGATGCCTCCCGTCTTCCCGACTTACGATATAAGGGGAGACGGGAGGTTTGAGCGCTCCGTTCTTCGAAAGGCATGCTTCCAAGTAAGAGGCGTACTTCTTTTATTTCTTCCATCGGCAGCATTTTATTTGAGGCCATTCGTATTAAAGAAAACAGTTGACGATTATTCGTCATTTAGCTATGATGCCGCCGCTTTGGGACGGCGTCCGGCAGGTCCGGCGCTTCCGAATTTCGGATGCGGTTATTTTTATTGTTCAATTCCCCGTCGGTCTTCCGCAAAAGAAGCATTGAATAAAACACCCGCCGGTGGTATGTAACCGGCAACTTTGGGGGAAGGGAAAGAGCCCAGGCCCTTTTAAGGATGTAAAAAATGACAACATTATTCACGGTTATTCATATTGTCGTCTGCGTCAGCCTGATTTTGATCGTCTTGCTTCAGGCCGGCAAGGGCGCGGACATGGGAGCGGCCTTCGGCGGGTCCAGCCAGACTGTTTTCGGATCCAGCGGCGCAGGCACTTTTCTGGGCAAACTGACGGCGGCCATCGCCATTATTTTCATGCTGACGTCCATTACGCTCACGTACACGGCATCGCGGAAAACATCGAACCTGATGGAAGGCGTCACCGCGCCCGTCACCCGGCAGGAGGCTCCCGCCGCGCCGGCGGCCCCGGCGGCAACGCCCGGCGCGATTCCCGCGGAGAAAGCCCCGGCGGCAAAATAAGCCTTGCTCTTTTCATATCCGCATCCCGGATACAATGACTATCCCGGGCTGCGATCGTTTTCGTTTTTTCAAGTGTTGCCGAAGTGGTGGAATTGGTAGACACGCTATCTTGAGGGGGTAGTGGGCCACGCCCGTCCGGGTTCAAATCCCGGCTTCGGCACCATTGAGAACCGAGCTTTCCGTTGCCCTCCGGCCGGCCGACCATCAGCAGGGCGCTTCTTCGTTATTTTTCAAAAGTCAGTTGAATTGTTTAACCGGCGGATTCTTCCAGAATCCGTAAGATGTCTCTGCCGTAGCGCTTGTATTTTTCCGGCGGCAAAATGTCCTGCGGGCCGCTGTTCCTCTGGACCAGTTCGGCCAGCGTGTCGTCGGGAAGAAACATAAACACGGCGCAGTCGACCTCCCGGGCTTTTTCAAACCGCCAGCGATAAAGTTTCTTGAGCAGTTCCTTCTGTTCGCGATTCATGGCCAGGTAGCCCTTGATTTTAAAGTAGCCGCGCCGGTTGAAGCTTCTTTCCTGCCAGGCGGCGGCGGCGATTCTGGCAAACGCTTCTCCGGCCGTCCCCGCGAGTCCCGCGGCTTCGAGCGCGGCCTGCTGCTTTTCATAAAGGGCCGGCAGCAGCGTCACGTCCTGAACCGCATATGCGAGCTGCTCTTCGGTGAGCGGGCGGTGGTCCCAGCGCGACCGCTGCATCTTCTTGCTTTTTTTGAGCTCGACGCCGAGAAACTCCTTGATCATTTTTTCCAGGGACAGCTGTTTGAAGCCCAGGAGCATCGCGGCCCGATGCGTGTCGAAGATGTTTGCAAATTCAAAACCGTAGTCTCTCTTGATGAGCCGGATGTCGTTGTCCGCCGCATGGAGAATCTTCAGGACGGATCTGCTTTTAAACGGCCTGGCCAGAAAAGACAGGTCCAGATCGGCCATGGCGTCGATGACGTAAGTGATTTTCGGAGCGTAAATCTGGATAAGACAGAGTTTTTCCCGGAAATACCGAAAAGAATCGTACTCCGTGTCGATCCCCAGTATCGTTGCCTGCCGTAAGTGTGTTGCGGCCTTGAGGGCCGCTTCGGGCGTGTCGACCAGTAACCAATCCGTATTCATGAAACTGAACTTAACCGAAACGGGAATCAAATGCCATAAAAATGATGAAGTTTTTTCCGCCCGCGCCGGAAGAACGCCGTCTGCGCTGGTTTTTAAGGTTCCGTCTTTACAAAACGGCCAGATGTGCTAGGTTTTTCCCGAAGGCAAACGACATTTCAAAGAGGGGAAATGATGGGCGGAAAAAAAGCCTGGCTGTTTCTCATCATCGCAATTCTTCTGGGAGGCTGTAATATGCAAAACCGGTTTTTGTATTTTCCCAATGACGATCGGCCGACAGCCGCGCTGCTGGCGGCGGAGCATCTGGCCCTCTGGCAGGCTTCGGGCGCGGATTACCGGGGCCTGATCCCGGCGGATGATCCGCCCGCGCCCGCAGGAACGATTGTCCTCTTCCACGGCAACGGCGGAACAGCTTTCGATCGGGCCTTTTATCTGGAGCCGCTCGCGAACCTGGGCTTTCGGGTGATTCTGGCGGAATACCCGAAATACGGCGGCCGGCCCGGCAAGGTCGGAGAAAAGCCTTTCGTCGCCGACGGGCTGGAAACGGTGCGCCTGGCGCATGCCCGGTACGGAGATCCGCTTTATCTCCTGGGTGAATCGCTCGGCTGCGGCGTCGCCGCCGCCGTGGCAAGGCAGGCGCCGGCCCCGATCGCCGGCATCATCCTGATTACACCTTGGGACACGCTTGCCGCCGTGGCCAAATCCCTCTTTCCTTTTCTGCCGGTCAACATGCTCCTCACCGACAAATACGACAGCATTGAAAATCTGAGGTCCTTTCCGAAAAACATCGCCGTAGTCGGCGCCGAGCGGGATGAAATTCTTCCCGTGAAGCACGCCTACCGGCTCTACGAGTCTCTGCCCGAAGGCCGCAAGCGGATGTGGCTGATCACGGGAGCGGGCCACAACGACTGGCCGTTTCACACCGCTGCTTCGCTGTGGAAGGAAATGACCGATTTTGTCCGAATCGACAAATCCCCCCGGGAGGGCTTATGAAATCCGGCAGAGAAACCGTTTTGATCACCGGCGCGACCTCCGGCATCGGCCGCGACTTTGCGGATCTTTTCGCAAAGCGCGGCTACGATCTTTTCCTGGCGAGCCGCAACCGGGAAAAGATGGACGACATCGCCGGGCAACTCCAGGCCCGTCAAGGCGCAAAGGTGACAACGATGGCCGTCGATCTGGCCCAACCCGGATCCGCAGCAAAGGTTTATGAAGAAACGCTTGCCGGACAAATTGAAATTTCCATACTGGTCAACAACGCCGGTTTCGGCAGCGCGGGCGAAGTGGCGGACATGGACATCTGCAACATCCGGGAAATGATTCAGCTCAACGTCACGACGCTTACGGAAATGTGCCGGCTCTTCGGCGGAAACATGAAAAAAAGGAGGACAGGCCGTATATTGAACGTCGCCTCGACAGCCGCCTACCAGCCCACTCCGTTCATCGCGGTTTACGGCGCAACGAAAAGCTACGTGCTCAGCTTTTCCGAGGCGCTGGCCAAGGAAATGGAGGATTACGGCGTCGTTGTGACCTGCCTGTCGCCCGGCCCCACGGACACAAATTTTTTCGAAGGGGTCGGCGTGGAAGGGCTTGCCGAAAAGGCCCACGGCCTCTGGGCCAAAAGCCGCCGCATGCCGTCTCGCAAAGCGGCCGAAATCGGCCTCGACGCGCTTTTCGCCGGAAAGCTTTCGGTGGTCGCCGGAGGCCTGAACACTTTAACCGCCTTCGCCAACCGTCTGGCCCCCCGGAAAACATCGGCCAGTCTGTCCAAGAAAGTCATGAAGCAGGCAACCACGTGAGGTGCGCCATGTCCGCAGGCAAATTCGACGCGCAGCGTTTCTTTCTCAAGGACACGATCCGCAAGCGGATCAATTTTCTGCAGACGGCGCAAAGCAGGGGGCTGGCTGCGCCGCCGCTGCAGAAGCCCTGTCCGCCCGATATCTCCCGGGTGGATTTGCCCGACGGCGCCCAAGCCCTGGCGCGCCTCGCGAAAATGCCGGTAGGCAAAGCCATCGCCGGCCGGGAAAGCCTCCGCGAGTATTCGGCCGATCCGCTGGATCTGGAGGAGCTTTCCGCGCTTTTGTGGGCCACGCAGGGCGTGCGGCAGGTCCTCAGTCCCGATACGGCCCTGCGGAGCGTCCCGTCGGCGGGCGCGCGCCACAGCTTTGAAACCTATCTCGTCGTAAACCGCGTCTCGGGGCTTACGTCCGGCCTTTACCGCTATCTGCCCTTTGACGGAAAGCTGGCCCAGTTGAAGATTGATCCGCAGATCGGCCGCAAAGCCGCCCTGGCCTCTTTCGGGCAAGGCCTTCTCGCTGCAGCGGCCGTTGCCTTTTTCTGGACGGCCCTTCCCACAAGGATGGAGTGGCGCTACGATCTGGCCGCGCACAAAGTCATCGCCATCGACGCGGGTCATGTCGGTCAGAATTTGTATCTGGCCTGTGAAGCGCTCGGCGCGGGCTGCTGCGCCGTGGCCGCCTACGACCAGGACGCCTGCGATACCCTTCTGGACGTAAACGGAAATGAAGAATTTACCATCTACCTGGCTGCCGTAGGCCGCCGCCGCTGAAATTTCCCCGTTTGCAATTTTGCCGGACATATACTACTAAAACGCACCTCTCCCCTTTTCCGATCCTTTCAGGGGAGGGGGAATTTCCGGGGAGGAACCGTCCATTTACCGCCGGGTGACTTTATCGAGAGTCCTGCGCGCCAGCGCACTGCTCTTTCTTGTGTTTGCGGCAATCAGCCTTGCGTCGCTTGGCGTGGGCGCGATTGCCATCGCCCCGCAGGACGTGCTCTCGGCTCTGCTCGGGGCCCTCGCCGGACAGGAGCTCTCCGCTTCCGAAGACCTGATTTTGTTTTCCGTGCGGCTTCCGCGGATTTTGTTTGCCGGCGTCGTGGGGGCATCCCTGTCGGTCAGCGGCGTCGTCTTTCAGGCGCTATTGCGCAATCCCCTGGCCGACCCCTTCGTGCTGGGCATTTCCGGCGGATCAGCGCTGGGGGCAATCGTGGCGATCGTCATCGGCGCGTCCGCTTTTTACCTCGGACTGCCCTTTCTGGCGTTTGCCGGCGCACTCGCAACCGTGTTTCTGGTTTTTATCGTGGCCGGCGGCCCCCGCGGCGTCCTTCTCGACAACTCGCTTCTGCTGGCGGGCGTCGTGGTCAATTCCTTTTTCTCCGCCGCGATTCTTTTCGCTCTGTCCGTTGTCGACAGCCTCGAGCTGCACAGCATCAGTTTCTGGCTGATGGGCGACCTTTCCCGCGCCTCGCTTGCGGAAATTGGCGGGTCCGCCCTGTGCCTGGGCGTCTGTTTTGCCCTGCTTTACGCGCAGGCGCGCAAGCTGAATCTGATCGTCCAGGGGGAGGAAACCGCCCTGCAGCTCGGCGTCAACGTCCGCGCGACGAAGTATATCCTGCTGGCGGTCACCTCGCTCGTGACGGCCGTGGCCGTCTCGTTTGCGGGCATCATCGGGTTCATCGGCATCATGGTGCCGCACATGATGCGCCTGGTGTACGGGTCCGACCACCGACTGCTGCTGCCCGCCGCCGCGCTCTTCGGCGCGTCCTTCCTGGTCGCGGCTGACACGGTGGCGCGCACGGCGCTGGCGCCTTCGGAGCTGCCGGTGGGGGTCATTACCGCGCTTTGCGGCGCCCCCTATTTCATTTTTCTCATGAGACGAAAGGAACGCCGATGACGACGCCGGTTCTCAGTGCGCGCCATATTACCTTTTCCTACACGGACACGACCGTGCTGGACGACGTGTCGTTCGAGATCGAGAGCGCAAACATCGTCGCGGTCATCGGCCCCAACGGCTCGGGGAAAACGACGCTTCTCAAAATGCTCAACGCCACGCTGTTTCCCGATTCCGGATCGCTTGTCATCGCCGGGCGGGACACGAAGCGCTGGTCGCGTCGCCAGATCGCCCGGACCGTGGCGATTGTTCCGCAGGAGACCCCCGCGGTTTTTCCGTTTTTCGCCGAGGAAATCGTCCTCATGGGACGCTTCCCTTATCTGCGCTCGCTCGCGTTCGAGGACAGGGCGGATTACCGCATTGCCCGCGAGGCCATGGAGCAAACCGATTGCCTCGCCTTTGCCCATCGCCGCTTCACCGAGCTTTCCGCCGGCGAAAGGCAGCGCGTGCTGATCGCCCGCGCCCTGGCGCAGGAGCCGAAAATCCTGCTTCTGGACGAAAGCACTGTTTTTCTCGACTTGAAACACCAGGCCCGGTTTCTATCGCTTTTGCGCCGTCTCAACCGCGAACGGCAGCTGACCGTAATCTTCGTCACGCACGACATCAACCTGGCTGCGCAAAACGCCCACCGGCTTCTTTTGCTGTACAACGGAAAAAAATATGCTATAGGAACTCCCGCGGACGTTTTGACCGCAGAAAATTTAAGGGAGGTTTACGACGTCGCCGTCGGAATCGATCAGAATCCGCACGACGGATCACACCGCGTCACGTTGTTGACCTGAATCGGCCGTTCAATAAAAGGAAGCCGGTGCAAATCCGGCGCTGCCCCGCAACTGTAAGCGGAACGAACTCCAGAAAAAGCCACTGATCGTCTCGATCGGGAAGGCATGGACAGTAGGTTGCCGCAAGCCAGGAGACTTGATGAACGGTAGAACGCTTTTCTTTAATCCCGAGGGGGGAAAGGAAAAACACCATGAAACCGTTCCTGCTTTTTCTTCTGTTGTTGTCTTTTTTTTCCGTTGCACCAGCCCAGGCCTCATCCGTGAAAGACGAAGAACCCGTTACACTGGAAGAAGTCGTCGTCACGGCGACGCGCGACGCCCAGGAGATCCGCAAGACGCCCGCGAACGCCACCGTCATCACCGCTTCGGACATTGAAAAAACCGGCGCGACGACGGTCGTCGAGGTTCTCGACCGGCTGGAGGGCATCCAGTTTCACACCTTCAGCGGCAATTCGTCGCAGGCCTATATCGATATGCGCGGCACCGGCGGCGACAATCCGTTCGGCAAAACGCTCGTCATGCTGGACGGCCGGCGCCTCAACCGCACCGACATGGCGTCGATCAACTGGCTCCAGACGCCGGTCAATATGATCGAGCGTATCGAGGTTATCCGCGGGCCCGGCAGCGTGCTGTACGGAGACGCTGCGATCGGCGGCGTCATCAACATCATTTCCAAAAAGGGAAAAGGCAAGCCGGTGGCCAACGCCTCCGTGCTGGCGGGCAGCTACGGCCTGCACAACGAACGGATCGGCGTCACGGGCGCGGCGGGGGCATGGACCTACGCCCTGGTCGGAGAAAACAACTTCAGCTCAGGATACCGCGACCGCTCCAGGTACGCGGCCCAGGGCGGCGGCTTCGACGTCGGTTACGCGGCGCACGATTTGCTGAACGTCTCTTTGGGCGTCTCGTTCAACCGGGCCGACTACCAGATGCCGGGCGCTCTGACCAAGGATCAGATGCGGCAGGACCGGCGGCAGTACCAGCCCGCCATGCCCGCATATTTTATGAACGCCAACGACGACAACGACGGCCGCGACCGGTACACCAACGTGAACCTGGGCGTGAAATCCTTCTGGGGCCGCCTGGGACAGATGGACATCCATTTTCTCTACGGCCGCAAAGACCTGGAAACCAATATGCCGTCCTGGGCCTCGTCCTGGTCCCCTTACTCCTATGTCTATTCGGACACGTCCGCCGAAACGTACGGCATCGCGCCCAAGTATGTTCTGGAAAGAAACATCCGCAGTTTCCGCAACAAAGTCACGGCGGGAATCGATTACTACCAGGAGCCCTATCAGAAGATTTTCTTCAACGACCGGGAAAGAACGCTTAGGCTGAGCCGGGCGAAGCTTATGCGGGAAAGCGCGGGCGCGTACATCCGCGACGAATTCAGTCCTTTTAAAAACCTGGTGGTGAGCGCCGGCTACCGTTTCGAGGAAACGGCGGTTTCCGGCTCCAACACGGATTTCGCCGCGCCGACCAACGATTTCGACAACCGCAAAACCTACCGCGCCCAGGCCTACGAAGCGGGCATCACCTGGCTGTGGGGTCAGAAATCAAAAGCGTACGCCCGCTACGCGACGGTTTACCGGATTCCCTTTCTGGATGAAATCGCCTCTTTCAACGGTTACGGCGCTCCGTCGCCCTTTCTCGTGGGACTGGACAAGGAAAAGGGAAAAAGCTTTGAAATCGGCTCCGAATACTTTCCGCTGAAAAATCTCAAGCTGGCCGTGACGCTGTACCGCCTCGACATGGAGGATGAAATTCAGTATTTCATCTACGATCCGATTCTGTATTTGGGCGAAAACCGCAACGTCGGCAAAACCCGCCACGACGGAGCGGAAATTTCCGTATCGTACCTGTGGGAAAAGACACTCCGGGTGTACGGCAATTTCACCTACGCCAAGGCCACGTTTGAAGCCGGCCAGTTCAACAAAAAAGAAATCCCGATGGCGCCCAACCGCCTCATGCATGCCGGCGTGGAAATTTTTCTGCCGCACGCCGTCACACTCCGGACCGAAGTGCGCCATACGGGCGACGCCTACCTGTCCGGCGACAACGACAACAACACGGAAAAACTGGAGGCGTACACGCTGCTCAATGTTTACCTGTTTTACAAGCCGACGTTCGGAAGGCTGCGGATGACCGTCTTTGCCGCCGTGGAGAACCTGACGGATACACAGTACTGCTCCTTCGGCCTCGACTACGCCCAGTACGGCATGCCCAATTTCTACTATCCCATGCCGGGAAGAACGTTTAAGGGAGGACTGTCCTTTGAATTTTAAGACAGCCGGCAAAAAATTTTTTCCGATCGCCGCGGCGGCTCTGCTGGCAGCGCTCGCTTGTGCCGGAGGATCCCTTGCCGCCTCGTTTACCGATGAAACGGGCCGTACGGTCGGCCTTTCTCCGGCGCCGCAGCGGATCATTTCCCTGGCGCCGGGCATCACGGAAATCCTGTACGCCCTGGAACTCGACGATCGGATTACCGGCGTAACCACTTTTTGCGACTGGCCGGCGGCGGCGCGCCAAAAGACAAAAATCGGCGGCTTTACGAATCCCTCGATTGAAAAAATCGTCTCGCTCAAGCCGGATCTCATCCTGGCGACCGCCGACGGCAACCGCCGGGAAACAGTCCGGCAGCTCGAAAGGCTCGGCCTGCCCGTTTACGTCATCAATCCGTCAAGCCCCCGGGGCGTCTTGACGAGTATTGCCGGCATCGGCCGAATCACCGGCCGCGCGACACAAGCCGGCAAGCTGGTTTCCGGCCTGCGGGAGCGCCTGGACGCGATTGCCGCGCGGACCGGCGGATTTGAAAAGCCGCGCGTTTTTTTCCAGCTCGGTCTTGAACCGATGATTTCGGCGGGCCGGGGAACGCTGATTCACGAAGTCATCATCGCCGCGGGCGGCATCAATGTCGCCGGCGGTGATCTGGCTCACTATCCCCGCTACAGCGCGGAAGGCATCATCGGCGCGGCGCCGGACATCATCGTTTTCGCGCCGATGGTGAACGATAAAAATTTTAAAGCCGTCCGGGCGTTCTGGCGCAATTTTCCCAACGTCCCGGCGGTGCAGAACAACCGGATTTACCCGATCGACGCCAATCTAATCAACCGGGCGTCGCCGCGCATTTTTGACGCCGTGGAAATCCTGGCGCGCCTGTTCCATCCGGAGCCGGCCGGCAGACAAACCGGGGCGCGCCGCTGAGGAGGTTTTTTTATGATTGAATTTCCCGCCATTCCCCCGATCGACGCCGCTGCAAGGCGCGCGGCCGAAGCCCGACAAAACGCTCTGACCAAACCGGCGCAAAGCCTCGGCCGCCTGGAGGAGCTTGCCGCCGCGCTGGCCGGCATGAAGGCCGATCCGTTTCCCCGCATCTCGCGCAAAGCCGTGATTGTGATGGCCGCCGACCACGGCATCGCGCTCGAGGGCGTGAGCGCCTATCCCGCGGAAGTCACCAGGCAGATGGTGCTGAATTTTCTGTCCGGCGGCGCGGCGATCAATGTCCTGGCGCGCCAGGCAGGCGCGGACGTCTGCGTCGTCGATATCGGCGTCGCCGCCGACTTCGACGCGACCCTTCCGGGACTGCTGCGCCGGAAGGTGGCCGGCGGAACGCGCAGCATGGCCTGCGGCCCCGCCATGACGCGCGCCCAGGCGCAGGCGGCGATTGCCTGCGGCATGGAAGTGCTCGCCGATGTTGCGGCGCAAGGCGTGGATGTGATCGGCACGGGCGACATGGGCATCGGCAACACCACTCCCTCTTCGGCCATCGCCGCCGTCTTGACCGGTCTGCCCGTCGCCGCCGTCACCGGACGCGGCACCGGCATTGACGACGAAGCTCTGGTGCACAAAGTCCGGATTATCGAGCAGGCTCTTGCCGTCAACCGGCCCGATCCCGCGGACGCCCTCGACGTACTTGCCAAAGTCGGCGGTCTCGAAATCGCGGGGCTCGCCGGCGTCATGATCGCCGCTGCGTCGCGCCGGATTCCGGTGGTCGTTGACGGTTTCATTTCGACGGCCGCCGCTCTCATCGCGGTGGGCTTGCTTCCGGACGTCCGCTCCTACCTCATCGCATCGCATCAGTCGGTGGAGATCGGGCATCGCGCCATGCACAAACACCTGGGGCTTACTCCCCTGCTGGATCTGGAAATGCGCCTGGGCGAGGGAACGGGAGCGGCGCTGGCCTTTTCCCTTTTGGAGGCCGCCTGCCGCATTCTTCGGGAAATGGCCACGTTTGACGAAGCAGGCGTAAGCGGTCGGGACGGAAACTGACTTTTTTAAAAACACCGCGCCGGTTACCGGCGGGAAGAAGAGAGGAAATGTCATGCGTTCTTTGCGCATCGCCTTCGGCTTGCTGACGACGCTGCCCGTGGGACTGCCCGAAGACTGGCAGCCCGGCGACAGCGGCCGCGCCGCCTTCTGGTATCCGGTGGTCGGGCTGGTGGTGGGCGGCCTGGTCTGGCTGGCCTGGCTCGGACTGAACCTGATCTTTCCTTCGCTTGTCGCCGCCGTCCTCGCGCTGGCGGTTTGGGTGGGACTTACCGGCGGCCTGCACCTCGACGGTCTGGCCGACTGCTGCGACGGTCTGCCCGCTTCCGTTCCCGTGGAAAGACGCCTCGAAATTCTCAAGGACCCGCATCTGGGAACCTTTGGCGGCGCCGGTCTGGTCCTGGTGCTTTTCGCCAAAGCCGCGGCTCTGGCCGTCCTCGCGCCGGCGCAGGGCATGGGCATTGTCCTTGCGGCCGCCGCGAGCCGCTGGCTGATTCTGCCCGCCGGCCTGCTGCCCCGGGCCCGCCCCGGCGGCATGGGCGCCGATTTTGCCCTGGGCCTCAAACGAAGGGCCTTGATTCTGTCGGCGGTTTTGCCGCTCGGCCTGGCTTTCCTGCTCGGCGGACGCGGCTGGATCGCCCTTCTGGCCGCCCTCGCGGCGGCGGGCGCCCTGGCGTGGCTTGCCTGCGCCCGCCTCAAGGGCGTCACGGGCGACGTTTTCGGACTGCTCGTCGAAGTAACGGAAACGGTCGTTTTGCTTTCTTTGATCGGAGGATGCCGATGAAAACTTTTCCTTTTCGCCTGGGCACAACGTCCTACATCCTACCGGCCGGTATTCTCCCCAATGTCCGTTTCCTCGCCCCGAACGTGCAGGACGTGGAACTGGTTCTCTTCGAGGTTGACGACGGCCCCAACAACCTGCCGACTCAAACGGAAATTGCCGAACTGGCCGAAATCGCGCGCGAGCACGACCTTACGTACACCGTTCACCTGCCGCTGGATTTGCGCCTGGCCGACGACGGCTTGCCGCGTCACGCTTCGCTGGACAAGGCGCGCCGCGTAATCGACCGCACGCGCCCGCTCGATCCCTGGGCGTATGTCCTGCACCTGGACGGGAAGTCCGTCCGCGGCGCGGCGCAGTCCCAAACGCCGGCACGCTGGCTCGACCAGGCCGTCCGCGCGCTTGAGCTCGTCGGCCAATGGGCGGGCGGCCGGGAGCTTCTGGCCGTGGAAAATCTGGAGGGCTATCCGCCTGATTTCTACGAGCCGGTGCTCGCGCGCAGCGCCGCGAGCCGGACGGTCGATGTCGGCCACCTCTGGCTCGACGGCCGCGACCCGGTCGTCTATCTGCAAAAAGCCCTGCCGCGCACGCGCGTGGTGCACCTCCACGGCATCGACGCCCGCGACCACCAGTCGCTCGCGCACGTCCCTCCCGCCGAGCTGTGCGCAGTGCTTTGCGAGCTCGTCCGCTCCGACTACCGCGGCGTGGTGACCGTGGAAGTGTTTGGCCAGAGCGATTTTCTCACCTCGCTTGACGCCATCGCCCGGGCGGCGGACATGCAAAACGAAATTTTTTCCCCTTCGCCCCGAAAGGAGAGACCTCTATGATTCCGGATATCCCGACAAACGGCATGACGCTGATTCTGGGCGGCGCGCGCAGCGGCAAGAGCGCGCTTGCCGAAAAGATCGCGCGCGATTCGGATACATCCGTTCTCTTCGTCGCCACCGCCACGGCCGGCGACGAAGAAATGGCCCTGCGCATCCGCCGCCACCGGGCCTCGCGCCCCGCCGGTTGGCAGACGCTCGAAGCGCCGCTGGACGTCGGCCGCAGCCTCAAAACGGCCGGGGCCGGCGTGGTCATCGTCGACTGCATCACGCTCCTCATCAACAACATTCTGCTTTCCCTGCCTGAAAACGCGCCCGAAGACACCATCATGGAAAAGGTTCGCGCCGAAATGGACGAGCTCATTGCCGCGCAGGCCCGCCTGGGCGGGCGGTGGCTTGTCGTGTCGAACGAAGTGGGCCTGGGCCTCGTTCCGCCCTATCCGCTGGGTCGCCTCTACCGCGACGCGCTCGGCCGCGCAAACCAGATCCTCGCCGCTGCCGCCGCGCGGGTGCTCTTCATGGTCGCGGGACTGCCGTTCACGGTGAAGTAGCGCCTGGAACCTGCAAAATCGATCCCTCCCCCCGGAGCAATTGATTTATTTGCCTTTTGGGTGTAGGGGAAAAATCGTTACAAATTCAACAAACCGACAAAGGAAATTGATACGATGAAACAAAAAGTTACAGTTGTGGGAGCGGGAAACGTCGGCGCCACGGCCGCGCAAAGACTGGCGGAAAAGGAACTGGCCGACGTGGTGCTCGTTGACATCATCGAAGGCGTGCCGCAGGGCAAATCCCTGGACCTGGCCGAAGCCGCGCCGATTGAAAAGCACGACGCGCACCTTGCGGGCGCCAACCGCTACGAAGCGTCCGCCGGTTCCGATCTCGTGATCATCACGGCGGGTATTCCCCGCAAGCCGGGCATGAGCCGCGACGATTTGCTCGCAATCAACCGGGGGATCATGAAAAATGTCGTAAGCGAGGTCGTCCGCTACTCCCCCGACGCCATCCTCATTATCGTCAGCAATCCGCTCGACGCCATGTGCCATGTGGCCCTGGAGGAAAGCGGCTTTCCCAAAAACCGCGTCATCGGCATGGCCGGTGTTCTGGATTCCGCGCGCTTCCGGGCGTTCATCGCCGCGGAGCTTAACGTCTCCGTGGAAAACGTTCAGGCGCTGGTGCTGGGCGGCCATGGCGATACGATGGTGCCGCTGCCCCGGTTTTCCACCGTAGCGGGCGTGCCGATTACAGAGTTAATGGCGCCCGAACGGATCGAAGCCCTGGCCGCGCGTACGCGCAACGGGGGCGCGGAAATCGTCGGACTGTTGAAAACCGGCAGCGCCTACTATGCGCCCGCCTCGGCGGCGGTGGAAATGGCGGAATCCATTCTCAAGGACAAAAAGAAAATTCTTCCCTGCGCCGCATACCTCGAAGGCGAATACGGCCTTACCGGCCTCTTCGTCGGCGTGCCGGTCAAATTGGGGAAAAACGGCATCGAGCAGATTATATCGCTCAGCCTGGCGCCCGACGAACAAAAGGCCCTGGAGAAATCCGCCGCCGCCGTCCGCGAACTCGTGGAAGCCATGAAGAAAATGAAATAAAATCCGCGGGGCGGGATCGTTTGGGCATCCTGTCGGACAGGCTTTACTTTTTCCCGCTTATCCTTGCCATCTCGGATTCCGATGATTAGGTTCTTCTGAGCAGGAAATTATATTCAACGAACGGGAGTCCAGGGTATGAAACGCAAGATCATCAAAATCGATGAGGAAAAATGCACCGGCTGCGGTTTGTGCGTGCCGGGCTGCGCCGAAGAAGCCATTAAAATCATCAACGGCAAGGCCAAACTGGTGGGCGATGTTTTCTGCGACGGCCTGGGCGCCTGCATCGGCGAGTGCCCGGAGGGCGCCCTTTCCATCGAAGAGCGGGAAGCGGATGCCTTCGATGAGGAAAAGGTTCACGAAGCCATGGCCAAACGTAGGCAGGAAGCCCTGAAAACGCAAAGCGCAGCGCCTTTGCAGGGCATCGCGCCGGCGGCCCCCGCCGGCTGTCCCGGCTCGGCGCACACGACGCTGGAAAGAAGCGTTCCGTCCGCGGCCGGGTCCTCTCCCCAGCCGTCCGAACTGACGCACTGGCCGGTGCAGCTGCATCTGGTCAATCCGGCGGCCGATTTCTTCCGGGGCAAAGACGTTGTTCTCGCGGCGGACTGCGCCGCCTTTGCCGCGGGCGATTTCCATGCCCGTTTCTTAAAGGGAAAGAGCCTGGCCATTGCCTGCCCCAAGCTGGATTCCGGCCTGGACGAATACGTCGAGAAAATAAGCCGCCTGGCGGATGAAGCGAAAATCAATACGCTGACCGTCATCATGATGCAGGTTCCCTGCTGCCGCGGCCTGATGCAGGTCGCCCAGGCGGGTCTGCAAAAGGCATCCCGGAGAGTGCCGCTGAAGGCAGTGGTCGTCGGTCTCAAGGGAGACGTGCTCACGGAAGAATGGGTCCAGTAAGACACTCCCGCGCTGAAAAAAGGCCGCAGCAAAAAACGCCCTTGTGATCGCCGGGAAAAGCGGCGAAGCGCAGACTCCGGCGGCGGGCATCCGTTCAATTTTTTTCTACCGGGGGGTTTTCCTGCGCGTCAGGGTCATCACCACGCCGCCCAGGCCGAAGGTGATGGTGAGCGCCTTGATCACGGTTCCGATGTAAAAGGGAAGCCAGCCCAAAAGCCACAGCAGGCACAAGCCCACGAGGGTTTCTTTCACAAGCGACTTTTTATATCCGCGGAAAATCCGCGAGATAACAGCGTTGCCCAGAAGCGACCCCACGGCGATGAAACCCACGATGGCCGCGAGCAAAAGAGCGGTAAAGGCCAGCGGAATGAGAAAAATGCCGATGACGGAAACCGCGAGCAGCATGAAGAAAGGCACGATCAGCAGTGTGACGAGAACTCCCCACAGGAGAGACTTGACCTTGCTCGTCGCGATGGCGTTGGCCACAACGGCGAGCGACCGGGGGACCAGGAGCGTCATCAAAAGCGCAATGATGAGGAGAATGGCAAAGAAGCACAGCGAGATAATATTTAAAATCAGCGACCAGCCTTCCAGCTCGCCGCGCATCGCCGAATGAAACGCTTCGGACAGGGTGGAGGAATTCACTTCCGTGATGTCGCCGTAAACCAGTGAACCGGCGCCCCGGGCGATCACGCCGCCGATGACGATCACCTTGCCCCGGACTACGGCCTTGTTGGTCAGCACGACGGAACCGGCGACGGCCAGCACATTTTGCTCCACCAGACCGTTCACCGTGATCTGCCCGCCCAGGACGACCACGTTGTCCACCTGCTGTCCTTCTTCAACCGTGGCATCGCGATCGACCCGGACAATGTTTTTCGCTGCGGCGGGCGCCGACAGCAGGAGGAGCAGCAGAAAGACAATGACGGCGGTCGGAAAATGTTTCATCCATCAACCTTTAATTTCTTGTGCGGCGCAGGACCGGTTAAAAAATTTATGGCGCACATAAGCGATAAACCCCGGCATGACGGATATCATGATAATCGCGAAAATCACCAGCGTAAAGTTACTTTTGACCGAAGGAATGTTGCCGAAAAAATATCCGCCCAGCAAAAAGGCAAAAACCCAGGCCGTGCCGCCGGCGATATTATACAAAAGGAACTTCCCGTACGTCATGGCGCCGATGCCGGCCACGAAGGGAGCAAACGTACGGATAATGGGCATGAACCGGGCAATGATGATGGTCTTGCCGCCGTGTTTTTCATAAAACGCGTGGGTCTTTTCCAGGTATTTCTTTTTGAAAAAGCGGCTGTCCTCGTAGGAAAATACCTTCGGACCGATGGAATGCCCGATGGCGTAATTGACGCTGTCTCCGGCGATGCCGGCAATGCAGAGCAAAACCAGCAGGACTTCAATGTGCAGCGCCCCCAGCGCCGCCAGGGCGCCCAGGGCAAACAACAGGGAGTCGCCGGGAAGAATGGGCGTGACGACAAGGCCGGTTTCGCAGAATATAACTATAAATACAAGAACATAAATCCAGACGCCAAAGCTCTGGATAATTCCCGGAAGATACTTGTCGAGATGAATGAAGAAATCTATAAAGTAGAGGATTATATCCATATTTATGCTATACTCTAAAAAGAGGCAAAGGCATACCCGTTGCGTGGCATCCTATATAGGGTAAACAGGGACAGTGTCAACATGAAAAAGGCCCAACTAAAAAATCACCCCCGGCTCGGCCAGCCGTCGTCTATCCCCCTCCCCGTTTCGACAAAACAAAAATAAATATAAGGAGAGTAAAGCATGAGAACAAAGCAAGACTACATCAACGGTTTATCCAAAATGAAGCGCAACCTTTATTTCGACGGCCAGATGATCGACCGCACCGATGAACTGCAGATGCGGTGCCTCAACACGATCGGCACCACGTACGATGAAGCGGAAAAGCCGGAAAACCAGGATCTGATGACGGCCGTTTCCCACTTGACCGGGGAGCGCATCAACCGCTTCACCCACATTCACCAGAACACGGACGACCTGCACAAGAAGCAGGACATGACCCGGATGCTCTGCCAGAAAGTCGGCGGCTGCATCCAGCGCTGCATGGGAATCGACGCCGCCAATGCCATCTATAACGTGTCTTACGAAGCCGACAAGGTCAAACCGGGAGAAACCAGCTATCACGAAAACTTCAAGAAATGGCTGCTGCGCTTTCAGAAGGAAGACCTGGTCGCCTGCTGTGCGCAGACCGACGTGAAGGGCGACCGCATGCTGAGACCCGCCGACCAGCCCACTCCCGGTTCCTACGTTTACATCAAGGAACGTCTGAAAGACGGCATCGTCGTGGACGGGTGCAAGCTGCACATTTCCGAAGCCTCCGTGGCGGACGAAGTGCTGGTCGTGCCGACCCGCGCGCTGCGCGAGCAGGATAAGGACTACGCCGTGGCGTTCGCCGTTCCCGGCGACTGGGACGGCCTCAAACAGGTCGTCACGATTCATGCGCTGCGCGAGAGGGAGCATTTCAAACGCGGCTTTATGGAGGGATCGACCGACTCCTACATGATTTTCGAAAACTGCTTCATCCCCTGGGAGCGCGTCTTCCTGGCCGGGGAGTGGCAGCACGGCGGCGTCAACGCTTTGCTCTTTGCCCTCTTCCACCGCCATTCCTATTCGGGCTGTAAGCCGGCCATCGGCGACATCATTCTCGGCATGGCGGCGCTCGCCGCCGAATGCAACAACATCCACAAGGCCGAACACGTGCGCGAAAAGCTGGCAGAAATCATCATGGTCACGGAACTGGGCTATGCCGCGGGCTACACCGCCTCCGACCTGGGCGGGCCGAAGGTTTTCATGCCGGGCAAAGGCTTCATTCCCTACGGCCCCGGCTCTTACATTCCGCATTCGATCTACTGCAACGTCGGCCGGTGTCTCTCCGGCGAGGCGGTCTGGCGCGAATCCGAAATCCTCTGCGACATTTCCGGCGGCGTCACGGCCACCTTCCCGCACGAGAAAGATTTCCTGAATCCGGAAACGGGCGACCTGCTCCTGAAATACACCAAGCGCAATCCCAAGATCTCCGCTGAAGACCAGGCCCAGTTCTGGCGTTATCTGGGCGACAAGCTCTGCTCGGCCACCGGCGGCGTCCGCAACATCGGGGCCTTCCACGGCGGCGGATCGCCGATCATGGAACAGATCGCCATCACGACGCAGTATGACATCGAATCCCGCAAAAAGCTGGTGAAATACATCGCCGGCATGAGCGGCGGCGACCGCGAAGCGCTCGCCAATACCGTTGTAAAGAAATAACGCTGTCGAATCCGGGTGCGGCGACTCCGGCCGCCGCACCTTCAATTGAAATAGTAAGCGAGAAAAGCCACGCGAAACATCAGTTGCGGAAACGTTTTGCTCTCCACGTCTTCAAAGCCCAGTTTTTCATACCAGTCGTGCAATTCCCGGTGGTCGGCGATGATGCCGATCTGCACGCGGTAAGCCTTCATCCGCCGGGCCTGCGCTAAAACGTGCCGGACCAGCGCCTCGCCGAATCCGCGCCGGCGGTATTGCGGAAGGACGGCCAGACGCTCCAGGTAACAGACGTCATCGTTGATTTTTTCCAGAGCGACCGCGCCTGCCGTCCGTCCCTCGGTTTCCAGAATGAAATAGACGACGCCGCGATTCATTTCCCGCAACACCCATTCGGGGCGGCAGTTGGAGGGATGCGTCGGACTGTTTTCCGGTGTGAGTCCGAAGCGGTCCGCCACGTCCTGAAAAGCGTCGCGGATCATATCGACGAGCATGTCAACGTCATCTTTACCGCCTTTGCGGATTTGATATGCCATGATCCGGGCCTCCCAAGCTTGCATTGGATGTTATCTTGGAGAATATTTTATCCGTCCCTTTTCCGGCTCAGTCAAGATCATTTTTCGCGCGGCACTTTGCCGCTGGCCGCTGCTGGTCGGCCGGGATCGGCCGACGGCCGGCGGGGACGGGACGCGCCGGAATCAGGATGGCGTTTCATTCGGAAGTTCCGGGCTTTCGTCCGAGCGGCCGATCAAGAGCGGCGACTGGTCGTCGTGCCGGCGCCGGTTTTCGGCGACTCTGTCCCGGCTGCGATTGGCGTAGCAGTAGGCGCACAAGTGCCCGCAGGTGTTGTAGTCGCCGATATCGACGCTCGCGGCGCAGCCGCAAAGATCGCGCTGGAACTTATCTTTGCCGACCGCAATCTGTCGGCCGGACAACGCGGAAAGCAGCCGGTCGTCGACACACCGGCCGTGGCCGATGCCCCGGCAGGCAAGATCGATTTTCTCCGCGCAGGTTTCAACGGTCATGTTGCAGCGGCGCGCAGTGGCCGCCAGGTTTTGCGCCAGCGACAGCATTTCCGGTTCATCGGGCGGTCTCACGGACAGGTCCGCCGTCCGGCTGCGGATGTGCCGGTACAGATCGAGAAAACTGATCACGCATTTTTCAGTATAGCCGGCCAGACGCCGGGCCAGCCGGTCGAACTGCTCGGCATGGTAAGCGGGCGTCATGGAATCCGAAAGAAGAATGGGATCATAGCGCCAGATGACTCTTTGCGCTCCGATGCGATCGGCAAGCCGAAGGAAAGTATCGGCAAGGCCGTCCTTCAGCGGCAGATGCGGCTCGATATCCCAACCGTAAGGCGTCAAGGTAAGCTGAAAGTAATAGGTATAATCGCCCAGACGTGGCAGCTTGTCCAGCATCGGCGCCGGATCTTTCGTCCAGAAAACAATGCCGTCCACATCCGCCGGCAAAAGAGAAACGCGGCGCACCTGCCCCGCGTTCATCGGATTGCGCACCAGGACAAAGCCCTCGCGAAGCCGGTTAAAAAACCAGTCGCTGTAAAACGCGGGAATGTCCGTGCGCCTGCTGCAACTGAGGATCATGGCAATTTAATTGATCTCCTCCGGAAAGCCAGACGATGAAATCCTGAAGCCCCCCAGGAGCCAAAAGAGTCCGACAAACAGCCCCAGAACGATTCGGATGGATTTCATAAAAACCTTTTTCAACCGCAGATTCCGTCAATTCTCATACGGCCCTAAAAATCTTTGCCCGTTGAAATGGATCAGATGGGTGGGAGACGCGGCAACCCAGACTTCGGTTTCCCAGGAAATGTCATTGAGATATTTCAGCATGGCACGGCGATCCATAAACGCCGTCACAAACACCAGACCGGCGCTTGATGCCGCAAACAAATCTTTCAACTCCGCCCGTCTTTTCGGATCGACCGGCCCATGGCTCGTTACCGCTTCAATCAGAAGCAGCCAGTTTTTCTTCGTATGATAAACCACCACGTCCGGCATTTTGCCGTGTTCTTCAATTTTCACGCCGAGCGACACCAGCAATTCCGCGTCATAGTAAGCCCATTTTAATTGCGTGTCGCCCACGTAAATCATCCGGCCGCCGGGGGTGTAAAGAGGGCAGAAATCCTCCACGATTTTCTTCACAAGAACATTTTGCCCTCCGGGAGATAACTTGATTTCCTGACCATTGATCGTGCAAACGGGCAATCTTTGCATGACCCTTTCCCGCGCGTATTTCTTTTTGAGAGATATAACTTTCCGCTGATATTTTTGAAGATTGACGTTCCAGTCCGGACTCCCGAAACTTTTTAGCAGTTTCAGGGCCGCCTGTTCTATCTGATAGACGGCTTTCGGACTGTTTGTTGGTCTCTCCGGTTTATCAGGGTTCGCTACAATGAGCGACGCCTGGAGAAACTGATGCACTGTTTGCCAGCGAACCGTTTCACGGGTATTTGGGGCATATTTTTTTCCGTAATGCTCAAAAAAGAAATCCATCATGGGTGTAATCCCCATTAAGGGATTGTCTGCTTCTTTCCATCGCTGCCCCGGTTTAAGGGCCAAAAGTGCCAGAAGGGTTAATGCGGATCGTTCGTTGAGTTGCTGCCGGGGCAAACCAAGTATAATCAGAATATTTAAGGCGTCTTGAATCTTAAGCTGTGCGTCTTTTTTATTTATTTTATTGGCCACCTTTCAAGCACTCCTCCTGAAGAATATTATCAATCGCCTGTTGCAGAGGCATTTGATCGGTTAAATAATTCCCCAACGATAATAGCTGCTCTTGTGTAGGATATGGTAGTTTACGCAGATCGATGGCGTTAACCTGTGTGTGTCCACTGAAGAGTCTAAAATACTCGTCAACAACGGATGAATTCAGATACAGGGCAAGTCCTTTTGCCAACTTTTCTGGAAATCCTTGCCCCTGCCGATGGTAATAATTTACATGATTTTCAAAACTGACAAACGGTGTATCTATTTTTGATGGGTCATAAACAGCAGCCATCACGCGCCGCTTTTGCTCTTTGGTAGAAAATCTCTTAACCAGAACATAATACCCTTGCTTCAACAAAAGGTCCGCCGTTTCCGGATGAGACATAATCGCATTGGGTTTCTTTCCGGATTTGGAGGGCCAATGGATGAAGCCGTCTTGAAAATGACAAGGATAGATGAGCGGGACACAGCCTTCACGGATTGACGGAAATAAATATTCTTTTGCGCGGAAATCCACTGTGCGTCCCGTAGAAACGTTTAAATTGAGTTCGTCCAGAGACGTTTTGAAAAATTGAATTTGTTTCAATGCTGAAGACGCCTTCTCTTCAAAGCCAAGATAGATAAAGGCATCACGATCGCCCGGTTGAACAATCTGGTCATAAGCTATTCTCATTTGTTTGGACCGAGCGAAGTCGTCATTATCGGACACTGAAATCAAGACTTTTTGAGGTTTCTTGTCTTCGCGAACGGCATGATAAATTATATTTTCCTGAAGCACATTGTCATCGCCGAAAGCTTTATTGCGTGCCCCAAATACGTGAATACGCCTGAGACTCAACATTCTTAGAAAATCTTCACGAAATTTTTTAAAATAGGGTCCGTTACAAAAACTGCGGGGCGTGATGGCAACGATCTGTCCGCCCGGTTCCAGCATGCGAATGGACAACCAGACAAAAGCGGCATACAGATTTGCCACTTCCAAGCCTGCGGAATAAAGCATGGCCCGAGTATGGGTATCCCCATTGATTTTTTTGTAAGGCGGGTTAAGAATGGCGTGCGTGAAAGGCTTGGCCGGTGTGGCAAAAAGAGAATCTTCCGTCGCGGATATTGCCGCAGCAATAAAATCCTCTTCTTTGATAGTGCCTGTAAATGGCACTTTGTTTTGTTCGCATAACACCGAACATCTGACTATCGCGTCTCTAAGTAAAGGTAAAATAGTTCTATCTGTTTCGTAGGCGACAACTTCTATGGAAGAGGGCCGTTTTATTTGCGCCACCAACTTGCTAATCAATGCATAAAACAAAACACCGGCGCCCGCGCCGGGATCTAAAATTCTAACGTCTTTCTTAGCAGACTTAAACAGCGAAGCCATAAAATCAGCGATAGACACAGGTGTAAGAAACTGACCGATCTGTGACCGTTCTTCTCTGCTAGTCGCAGCATTAAATGACAGACGAGCATGATCAAAAGAATTTAGAGACTCAAGCGCCATAACGACTTTCTCTTTCTCTGGAACATTTATTTTGGAAAAAGATTATTATGAAAATTCTCAGACATTACTATTTCTTCCTCTTATCTCTCCGCTTCTTCGCTCCACTCTACAAGTTTCTGCCGCAGCAATTCCTTGTCCGGCAGGTAGAGCTGGTATTCCCGTGCATGGATGTTCGCCTCTTGGGGCAGGGTAATCTCGACCAGTGCGTCATGCTTCTTTTTGCAGAGGATGATGCCGATGGTCGGGCGTTCATCGCTGTGCTTCACGAAACGGTCGAAGTAGTTGACGTACATCTGCATCTGTCCCAGGTGCTGATGTGTCAGTTTACCGATTTTGAGGTCGATGAGCACATAGCAGCGCAGCAGCCGGTTGTAAAAGACCAGATCGACAAAGAAATGTTCCTCGTCGAAGGTAAATCGTTTTTGTCTGGCCTCGAAGAGAAAGCCCTTGCCCATCTCTAAAAGAAAGTTTTCCAGTTTATTGATAATGGCGAATTCCAGGTCCGATTCGGAATAGGCCGCCTTTTCATCAAGGCCGAGGAATTCCAGTACATAAGGCTCTTTGAGCAGATCTTCGGGTTTTGAGATGAGTTGCCCTTGGGCTGCCAGCTCACGAACTCCGTCCTGATCGCGGCTTGCGGCCAAACGCTCATACAAGCCGGAATTGAACTGTCGTTTAAGCTCGCGCAGTGACCAGCCCTGACCGGCGGCTTCGATTTCGTAAAAACTCCGCTCCCCGGCGTCCGTAATCCCCAGTAGGAAAACATAATGCGACCAGCTCAAAATAAATGGTGCGGACGCGGGTTGAGGTTTTGGCGGAAGACCGGAGATCCCAGATGGTGTTTGGGATTTCAATAAAAGGTCAGACAGCGTCTGACCTTTTTCCAGAAGCGGCAAAAAGCCGGACACTGCCTGACCAATCTCCGTCCGGTACGTCATGTAGAACTTGCGCATCATTTTGAGGTTGGTGAGCGAAAATCCTTTGCCGAATTCATCAGTTAACGCCGCGGCCAGTTGCGTTAACGTTGCTTCCCCATACTGCGCGCGTTTTGCGCCTCCCTGTTCATGCTCGACAATGCGCCGTCCGATCTCGAAGTTGGTCAAGACCTGTATCAGATCTACGGAATGAACCGCCGCTTTGCGGGCTGTGAGAATCAATTCCCGGATGTTTTTCAAGAGATTTTTCATTCTCCAGCCACCCGCGGTCGTTTATAGTCTTCAATTCAAAAACTTAAATCGTTCATTCTTCTTTCGACGTAACCAAGAAGGTTTTGGACTCGGCTACTTCGCCAGCAGCTTTTCCAGTTCGAAAAATATCTTGCTCAGATTTTCCGGCTCGGTTCCGCCGGCCTGGGCCATGTCGGGGCGGCCGCCGCCTTTGCCTCCGACAAGCGGGGCCAGTTCCTTGACGATGTTTCCGGCGGAGAATTTCCCGGTCAGGTCTTTGGTGACCATGCACAAGAGCAAGGCTTTGTCGTCGGCCTTGCTGCCCAGGAGAATGACGCCGGAGCCCAGCTTGTCGCGCAGTTTGTCGCCGAAATCGCGCAGCGTTTTCGCGTCGGCGATGCTGACTTCCGCGGCAAGCACCTTGACGCCGGCGATTTCCTTCACCCGGCTCATCAGGTCGCCGGAATCCCTGGCGGCGAGCTTGCCTTTGAGGGCTTCGATTTCCTTTTCCAGTTCGCGGGCCTGCTTCTGCAGTTTGTCGGTTCGGTCGTAAACTTCGAAAAGGCCGGCCTTGAACAGCCCCGCCGCGCGTTTGAGCTCGTCTTCGGATTTCTGGACGTGAGCGACGGCTTCCTTCCCGGTCACGGCCTCGATCCGGCGCACGCCCGCGGCAATGGCCGATTCATGCAGAATTTTCAAAAAGCCGATGTCGCCGGTCCTCTCCACATGCGTGCCGCCGCACAGTTCCATGCTCATCTCGCCCATTTTGACGATGCGTACGGTCGCGCCGTATTTTTCATCAAACACGGCCGTCGCGCCGGTTTTAAGCGCTTCGTCGAGCGCGCAGACGTCCGTGTGCACGGAAACGTTCCGGCGGATCATGTCGTTGACGATGGTTTCGACGCGCCGCAGTTCTTCTTCGCTGATTTTGGAAAAATGCGTAAAGTCAAAGCGCAGACGCTCGGCGTTGACAAGCGATCCGGACTGCTTGATGTGATCGCCCAGGACGGCTTTGAGCGCCGCCTGCAGAAGATGCGTGCCGGAATGGTTGGCCGCGATGGCTCTGCGTCTTTCCAGATCGATGACCAGGCGGGCCGCTGCGCCGATCTTCGCCGTGCCTTTCTGCACGACGCCTTTATGGACGATGAAGTTTTCGACGGGCTTTTTCGTGTCTTCGACCGTAAAGCTGAAATCCTCTCCTTCAAGGTATCCCGTATCGCCGGTCTGGCCGCCCGACTCTCCGTAAAACGGCGTCGTGTCCAGAACGATCTCCGCCGCCTGTCCGGCCGGCGCCGTTTCGACGGACTTCCCGTCCACAAAAATGGCCGTGATTTTCGCTTCGTCCCGCGTCGCGGTTTCGTAGCCGCAGAAAACGCTGGCCACGCCGGAGCTCGACGCCTTGAGGTAGCACTCCGCCACGGCTTCCTCGCCGCTCCCCTTCCAGGCGCCGCGGGCGCGTTCGCGCTGGCGCTCCATCTCGGCTTCAAAGCCTGCCGTATCGAGCGAAATTCCGTCTTGTCTGACGATGTCCGCCGTGAGGTCGGTGGGAAATCCGAAGGTATCGTAAAGTTTGAAAATAATCTCGCCGGGCAGCACGGACGCGCCGGCCTTCTTGAGCGTTTCCGTTTCCTCCTGCAATATGCGCAGACCCGCGTCGAGCGTTTCCATGAAGCGCTGCTCTTCGTTTAAAATCACTTTCGTGATGTAAGGCGCCTTGTCGGCCAGATCCGGATAGGTGTATTTCATCATGTCGATGACCACCATTGCCGCTTCGTTTAAAAACGGCTTGTCGATGCCCAGCATCTTGCCGTGGCGCGCGGCGCGGCGCAGAATCCGGCGGAGCACGTAGCCGCGTCCATCGTTCGCCGGCAGAATGCCGTCGCCGATGAGAAAGGTCACGGCGCGGCTGTGGTCGGCAATCACGCGGATGGAAATGTCGTTTTCGGCGTTTTTGCCGTAGGTTTTCCCGGAGGTTTTTTCGACAAAGCGGATGATCGGCGCAAACAAATCCGTATCGTAGTTGCTTGTGACGCCCTGAATCACCGCAGTGAGGCGCTCAAGCCCCATGCCGGTGTCGATGTTGGGCTTGGGCAGCGGCGAGAGTTTGCCTGACGCATCGCGGTCGAACTGCGTGAAGACGTTGTTCCAGATTTCCAGATGGCGGTCGCACTCGCAGTAGATGTCGCATTCGGGCCGCCCGCACCCCGTGCCTTCGCCCTGGTCGTAGATGATTTCGGAGCAGGGGCCGCAGGGACCGGTTTCGCCCATCATCCAGAAATTGCTCTTTTCGCCCATGCGGACGATGCGGTCCGCCGGCACCTTCATCTTTTCATGCCAGATGTTAAAGGCTTCGTCGTCGTTTTCAAAAATCGTCACCCAGAGTTTTTCCTTGGGGAGCTTCACGACGTCGGTGAGATATTCCCACGCCCAGGCAATGGCTTCCTCCTTGAAATAGTCGCCGAAGGAAAAATTGCCCAGCATTTCAAAAAAGGTGTGGTGGCGCGCGGTGACGCCGACGTTTTCCAGATCGTTGTGCTTGCCGCCGGCGCGGGCGCACTTCTGGCAGGAGACGGCCCGCGTATAGCCGCGGTTTTCCAGCCCCAGGAAAGCGTTTTTAAACTGCACCATGCCGGCATTGGTGAAAAGCAGCGTGGGATCGTCTTTGGGGATGAGCGCCGAACTCGCCACCCGTGTGTGCCCCTTGCTCTCAAAAAATCTCAGAAAACTTTCCCGTATCGCGTCGCCCGTCTTAGCCATCACACTCTTCCTCCGCTGCCTTTCCCAGTTTATTTAAAATCAGGCCCGGCGGGAAACCGCGTCCCGCCAGGCTTTGAAAAATTTTATGTTTTGTTTTGATATCCGGCGCGGCTATCGCTTTTCCGGCCGTTTTCTTCTTCACCAGAATGGCGACAGCTTTTTCTTCCGGCAATTCCTGCCGCGCGGCGGCGATCGCCTCGTCAATCAACTGCGGCGATATGCCTTTTTCCTGCAGACTGGCTGATATTTTCCGATTGCCCCAGAGTTTGTTGACCGCCAGATTGCGCGCCCATTGTCTGGCAAAAGACGCGTCATTGAGATACTTCAAATCGAGAAGTTTTTCCAGTGCTTCTTTTATTGCGGCCTCGGGAAAACCCCTGTCCCGCAGCTTTTTTTCCAGCTCCCGTTGCGAATGCGGCCGCAGCGACAAAAGGCGGTAAGCCTTTTGCCTTGCGGCCGCCGAATCCAGCACTTTCACTATTCTTCTTCCTGTTCCCGCGACACGATGCCCAGCTTGGCGCGAACGTCGTTTTCAACCGTCGCCATGATATCGGGGTTTTCCTTGAGGAAAACGCGGGAGTTGTCGCGGCCCTGGCCCAACCGGTCCCCCTTGTAGGAATACCACGCCCCGCTTTTTTCAATGATGCCGTTTTCCGCCGCCAGATCGAGCACGTCGCCTTCGCGCGAGATGCCTTCGCCGAAGATGATGTCGAATTCTGCCTCCCGGAAGGGAGGAGCCATCTTGTTTTTCACGACCTTCACTTTTGTCCGGAAGCCGATCACCTCCTGGCCGTTTTTAATCGAGGTCATCTTGCGGATATCCAGGCGCTGCGAGGAGTAAAACTTCAGCGCGTTGCCGCCGGTGGTGGTTTCCGGGTTGCCGAAAAACACGCCGATTTTCATGCGCAGCTGGTTGATGAAAATCACCGTCGTTTTGGATTTGCTGATTGCGCCGGTGAGTTTACGCAGCGCCTGCGACATCAAGCGCGCCTGCAAACCCATCTGGGCATCGCCCATTTCGCCTTCGAGTTCCGCCTTGGGAACCAGCGCGGCCACCGAATCGACCACCAGCACATCCAGCGCGCCGCTGCGCACCAGCGTTTCGGCGATTTCGAGCGCCTGCTCGCCGGTGTCCGGCTGGGAGATGAGGAGTTCGTCCGTGTTGACGCCGATTTTCTGCGCATAGGTCACATCGAGCGCATGCTCCGCATCTATGTAAGCCGCGATGCCGCCTTTCTTCTGCGCTTCGGCCACAATGTGCAGCGCCAGCGTAGTCTTTCCGCCGGATTCCGGCCCGTAGATTTCCACGACGCGCCCGCGCGGAACGCCGAACGTCCCCAGCGCGATGTCAAGGCTCAAAGAGCCGGTCGAAATGGCCGGCACGTCCGCAACGCGATCGTGGCTGCCCAGCTTCATGATCGATCCCTTGCCGAACTGCCTCTCAATCTGCGTGATGGCTAAATCCACCGCTTTTGACCTGTCCATATCTGCGCACATATTTCTATCCTCCTTCTCTGATGGTTAATGTCTCTTCTGTTTCGCTTCATCTCGCTTTCATTGTCTGCGCAAAGCGAGTTCCTTAACTCTCAGGGCCTTCCCTGTGGTTTGCAGAAAACAGTCGCGACTGTTCCTGCAGAATCAGCCCGCCAGCGGAAACGCGGCCAGCCTGGTGTAAACCGCGCCCTGCGGCGTGAGCCTGCTTTGAAATAAAATCAATTCGCGGACGGAAAATGCTCCGGCGAAAAAGGTTGCGTATTTGGTCAGGGCGTTTCCCAATCCCGACACGTCGCGCGGGTCTTTAATGCGGGCGAGCGTCAGATGGGCGCGAAAGGGCCGGTCTTCCCCGGGAAAGCCGATCCCGGCAAAATCCTCCTCCAGCTGCTTTTGCAGGACGGCAAGCTTATCGATATCGCCCGACGTGCCGCACCAGAGCACGCGCGGCTTTTTGGCATCCGGAAAGACGCCCAGCTTTTCGATTTTCAGCTCCAGAGTCCAGCCGGATAGCAGACGGTTCTGCACGGTCCGGCTGATTGAATCGACCTCTTCCATTGAAATATCGCCGAAGAATTTCAGCGTGAGATGCTGCCCGCCCGCTTTCGTCCAACTGATCCTGCCGCCGACGCCGCGTTTGAGTTTTTCCTGCAGGCGGATCACCGTCTGTAAAATCTCTTCCGGCGGTTCAATGGCCAGGAAGGCGCGAATATTTTTTTCCGTGGACGCCACTTATTTTTTCTCCTGCAGATAGGTTCTCAGCATCATGAGCGCCGCCTCGGAAGACAGGAGTTTGTTTCTTTTGCGGTCCCACCGAAACGCGTAATGGCGGCAGATCGTCCGGCCGGCGTCGGCCAGCGCGATGTACACCGTCCCGACCGGCTTTTCTTTCGTGCCGCCGGTCGGCCCCGCAATGCCGGTGGACGAAAGACCCAGGTCGGTTCCGGCAACCCGGCGGACGCCTTCGGCCATCCGCCGCGCGGTTTCCTCGCTGACCGCGCCGTGCTTTTCAATGATTTCGGACGGCACACCCAGTTCGCAGATTTTGGCCTCGTTGCTGTAGGTGACAAAACCGCGGTCGAAATAAACGGAGCTGCCGGAGACGTCGGTCAGGCGATTGGCAATGAGGCCGCCCGTGCAGGACTCCGCCACGGCGATCGTCAGCTTCTTTTCCGCAAGCGCCGCCGCGATAATTTCCTCCAGGGTCTGTTCGCCGTAGGAAAAGATGCAGTCGGCGAGGCGCGACGTCACTTCCGCGACCGCCCGGCTTAAGTTTTCCCGGGCCGCCTCCATCGTTTCGGACCGCGCGATCAGCACCAGATGATTTTCCGGAAAGACCGGATAAAAACCGACGCTCACGCCGAAGGCGTTAAAATTGACGTCGGCCAGCCGCTGGTCCACCATCGCTTCGGAAAGACCGAAGGTTTTGATGGTCTGTTTGACCGTCTGCTGGACGGCTTGCGGGAAAAAGCGGCGCAAAACGGGAATGACGCCTTCGGGCACCATCCGGGACGTCTCCGCCGGCACGCCGGGAATGACCAAAACCAGCTTGTTCTGGACCGGCAGCGCAAATCCTGCGGCCGTGCCGACCGGATTGGGAATGACTTTTGCGCCTTCGGGAAACTGGGCCTGCTTGGCGTTGTTGTCCGTCCAGTGCAGGTTGTAGCGCGCGAAGATTTCCTTGAGAAAAGCCAGAACGTCCCCGTTTAAAACCAGCGGCAGACCGAACGCCTCAGCCACCGCGGCGGTGGTAATATCGTCGGCCGTCGGCCCCAGGCCGCCGGTGCAGATCACGGCGTCGGTGAAACTCAGGAGATAGTGGAGACGGCTTTTGATGACGGAGGCATCGTCGCCCACCGACATCAGAATTTCAACCGGCCAGCCCTGCAAGTTCATTTCCCGCGCAATAAACGCCGAATTCGTATCGGCGATGCGCCCGTTCATCAGTTCGTTGCCGATGGTCAGAATGCCAATTTTCATAAGATCCCCGTAAGCGAAAATAAAAACAGCAGCAGACCGGCATAGACGCCCGCGCCCAGGTCATCGGCCACAACACCCCAACCGCCTTTGAATTTCTGAAACCGATCCAGCGGAAAAGGTTTCCAGATGTCGAATATCCGAAACAAAACGAAAGCGACGCACAAGTGAAGTCCCGTAATCGATACCGGCAGCATGGCGACCTGGAAGCCGGCAATTTCATCGATCACGATCCGCTGGTCGTCCGTTTTTCCGTAAAGCGCTTCCGCCCGCTGGGCAACATAAATAGAGGCAGCCGAGATTGCAACCACAAAGAAAAAACGCCAGAGGCCGGGCAAAGGCGCGCTTGCCAGGCAAACCAGCATTCCGACCAGCGTCCCGGCCGTTCCCGGCGCGACGGGAGACAGACCTGCCCCGAAGCCAGTCGCCAGAATCTTGATGATATTGCCCTTGAAGTCGGCCGCCACAATGTCCCTTTTGTCTTGTTGTTTATTGTCGGGAAGATAGGTTGGAAAAAACCTAGCTTCTTTTTAAACGGGTGTCAAATTATTTCAACCGGTTCGCCCCGTTGTCCGCCTGCCGCCGGATTCTTTCCGGAATAGAACGTACGTTCTATATCATATCCGGCGGCAATGTCAAGCCGTCTGATCGATGAAAAATCAAAAATTGGCATTTGCCGGATTGTATGCTAGAAGACGACAAACAGCAGAATCATCATAAGGAATAAATGAGAATACCCATCGTATCCATTGTCGGAAAATCCAATTCCGGTAAGACAACGCTTCTGGAAAAACTGATTTCCGATCTGGCCGGCCGCGGCTATCGGGTTGCCACCATCAAACACAACAAGCACGGCTTCGACATCGACCACGAAGGCAAGGACAGCTACCGGCATAAAAAAGCGGGAGCTTACCTGACCGTCGTGTCGTCGCCGCATCAGCTCGCGCTGGTCCAGGATGTCGATCACGACCACTCCTTCGAGGAAATCCGCGGCAAATTCATCAAGGACGCGGATATCGTTCTTACGGAGGGTTTCAAGGTCAACGATTACCGGAAGATTGAAGTCTTCCGCGCGGAACTCAAGCGGGACCTGATCAGCAAAAAGGAAGACGGCCTGATCGCCGTGGCTTCCGACACGCCCCTCGACATCGACGTCCCCTGCCTGAATCTGAACAATCCCAAGGAAGTCGCAGATTTTATTGTGGAGAAATTTTTACGCAGCGGCGACAATGAATTCTGATGCAGCGGCGACCGCGCTGAAGTATTCCATTCCGGCGCGGACGGAATTCACCGGTAGAGAAAGTCCCGGATCTCCGGCTCGCCGAAGAATTTCATGCGCACATGCCGCAGACCGTCTCTGTCCATCCAGCGCTGCAGGATTTTCCCGTCGGTGGTCGTTTCGCCTTTTTCAAAAACAAACCGGACCTGGACCAGCGCACCGACGTCGAGAGACGCGCAGTCGCCTTCCTTAAGCACGAGATGGGTTCCGCCGCCGGAAACATCGGAAACCCGGATTTCACGGTCTTCACAAAAAGCGCGGACAAAAACCGTTTCAGAACCGATTCTCGGCCACAGGCGCAAATCGCACAAAAACGGCTGGCTGAGCTGCCGGACGTTCACCTGCCTCTCGGGCATGACGTTTTCAATTCTGGCCTGAAAACCAAAGCGCTGATGGCCGGTCCTTTTTCTGAGATAGGTAAGAAAGATCAATGACCGAAGCTCGGTCTTGCCGATGGCAGGCCGGGTCTGCTCCACCAGGAGCCGGCTTTTATCCAGAAAGGCAATCACCTGCGAGCGACGGACGTCCTCTGCGGCAAAACGAAGCTGGATTTCGCCTTTGAGCTGAAGTTCAGGAATCATGAGGCATCTCCCCCGTGACCATGAATGAAGAAGTCCTTCCTGGCAACGCGCGTCCTGGTAACCGCCGCGCACCGTCATCATCCATCCGGGGTGATGCCGCGCTTCGTCCGATGAATTGGATGACAATTTACCACGATTCAGGGAAAAAATATACCTTCGCCGGGCCGCCGCAGCAAATAGCCCGACGGCAACCTTGACTTTTCGCGGGCCCGACGATACGGATGAACGTGCTTGGGCCGCTTTAAAAAACATTCCCAACAAGGAGGCATGATTTATGTCGGAATTGCTGAAAATGCTGGGCTGCCGCTACCCCATTATCCAGGGGCCTGTCGGCATGTTCAACAGCCCGCGGATGGTTGCCGCCGTTTCCGAGGCCGGCGGTTACGGGCTTCTGGCCGTCGGTTTCATCAACGAAGCGGATACGGTCAGAAAACTTCTTGACGACGTCCGGAGCCTGACGGACAAGCCTTTTGGCGCAAACATCGTGCTGATGAATCCCAACAGCCGAGAATATCTCAAGATTCTGGCGGACGCGGGCGTCAAAACCGTCACGACATCCGTAGGATCTCCCCGCGATATCTACCCGATCATCCACGATCTGGGCATGCATGGCATCCACGTGGTGCTGGCGCTCGCGCATGCCGTCAGCGCCGTCAAAGCCGGCGTGGATGGCCTGGTGGTGGTCGGTTCGGAAGCGGGCGGCCTGCGCTCCCTGAATTCCGAATCCTCCACCATGGTCCTGGTGCCGCTCGTCGCCGATTTCGTCAAGGTTCCGATTGTCGCAGCCGGCGGCATCGCCGATTCCCGAGGCTACCGGGCGGCGCTGGCGCTGGGCGCCCAGGGCGTGCAGATCGGCACGCGTTTTCTGGCTTCCGCCGAAAGCCCGGCGGCCGAACCGTGGAAGCAGGCGATCCTGGACTGCCCGGACGGAGGCACAGGCCTGATCCCGCTGCCGAATATGAAACTGGCCCAGCGGCTCATTCTCACGCCGTGGATTCAAAAGCGTTTGTCTGAAGCCGGCATGGAAACGGTCTGCGCCGAACTGGAACGCAATCCGGCAAAGATCGGCAGCGACGAACGCGCCGCGCTGGGAGCGGGCCAGGTGGGCGCGCTCATCCGGGACATCAAACCGATTGCGGAGATTATCCGTGAAATGGTTTCTTGAGCGATCGGCCCTGCCGCAAGGCGCGCCGTACGCACCGGCGGAAAGTATGTTAAAGACCCTGAAAAAAAGACCCCTTCTCCGACAGCAAGCGCAGCGCCGGAGGGAAGTCCGGGAACGGTAAGGCGGCATGGCACTCCTTTGGATCAAGAATGTTTCACTGAGCTTCGGCGGACCGCTGCTCTTCGACTCGGCATCGCTGCAGATCGAACCGGGCGAGCGCATCGGCCTTTTGGGGCGAAACGGCGCGGGCAAATCCACGCTGCTCGGATTGCTCTCGGGCGCCATCCCCCCGGATGCGGGCGAAATCGTTCTGGACAGAAATATCCGCATCGGCCTCATGCCGCAGCACATTGAAGATCTGCCCGGCTCTGTTTACGACGTCGTCGCCGGCGGCGGCAGAGAGCACCTGGATTTGCTCCATGAATACTCCGAACTTTCCTCCCGTCTGCCTTCCGGCGGCGACGGGCGGCTTTTGAAAAAAATCGAGCAGATCCAGCATCAATTGGAAGCCGCCGGCGCCTGGCACTTTTCCGGGCAGGTGCAAAGGGTCCTCGACCGCGCGTCGCTTGACGGAGCCGCTGATTTTCAAACCTTGTCGGCCGGACTGAAACGCCGTGTGCTCCTGGCCCGGGCGCTGGTCTCGGATCCCGATATCCTGCTTCTGGACGAACCCACCAACCACCTGGACATCGACGCCATCCTCTGGCTGGAAACGTTTCTGCAAAACTTTCCCAAGACGCTCCTGTTCGTCACGCACGACCGGATGTTTCTGCAAAAAATTGCCACGCGCATTGTGGAGATCGACAGGGGAAAGCTGTTTTCCTTTTCCTGTAATTATTCGACTTATCTGACGCGTCGCCAGGCCATGCAGGAGGCGGAGGAAAGCCGGTGGCAGACCTTCGACAAAAAGCTGGCCAAGGAAGAAGTCTGGGTCCGCCAGGGAATCAAAGCCCGTCGCACCCGCAATGAAGGCCGCGTCCGCGCGCTCTTGGCCATGCGCGAAGAGCGCGCGCGGCGTCGCGAACGCGAAGGCCGGGCGGCATTCGTGGTATCCGAGTCCGAACGAAGCGGCAAACTGGTGGTGGAAGCCCAGGAGATCCGTTTTGCCTACGGGGACAAAACGATCATCGGCCCTTTCTCGACGCGGATTTTGCGCGGCGACCGCGTCGGCATCATCGGCCCCAACGGTTCGGGCAAGACCACGCTCTTGAAAGTCCTGCTGGGAGAGCTTCCCGCCTCGGAAGGAAAGGTCCGCCTGGGCGCAAACATTGCCGCGGCCTACTTCGATCAGCTCCGCGCGCAGTTGGATGACGCGCAGTCGATCCGAAACAATATTGCGGATGGCAACGACACGGTTTTCATCAACGGCGCGGCACGGCATGTTGTCGGCTACCTGCAGGAGTTCCTTTTCCCGCCGGATCAAATATCCGCGCCGGCTTCCTCTCTTTCGGGCGGTGAGCGTAATCGCCTTCTCCTGGCCAGGCTCTTTTGCCGGCCGTCCAACGTCCTGGTGCTCGATGAACCGACCAACGATCTGGATACGGAAACCCTCGAACTTCTCGAAGATCGTCTGCTGGACTATTCAGGCACGATCCTGCTGGTCAGCCACGACCGGACGTTTCTCAACAATGTTGTGACCTCCACGATTGTACTGGAAGGCGGAGGCAGGCTGGAGGAGTATGTCGGCGGCTATGACGACTGGCTTCGCCAGCGCGGAACACCGGCCGCGGAACCGGCGGCGGGAAAAATAAAAAAGGGGAAACTGCCGAAGGAAAAAAATAAGCTGTCTTTCCGGGAAACGCGCGAGCTCGAAGAGCTGCCGCAAAAAGTTGAAGCGCTGGAAAAGGAAAAAGCGGGGCTTGTCGCCCTCCTGACGTCCCCGGAGTTTTATCAAATTCCCGACCACAAACGCGCAGCCCAAGTCCAAATCCGCCTCGAAGAGCTGGAAGCGGAACTGGAGGAGGGGTACCGGCGCTGGGACGAACTGGAGAACATGGCGGCGAAGTTCGCGGGGGCAAATTCCCCCGCCTCCTCCTGAAGGGGCAGGCTCGTCATGGCCCGAGCCTCTTCCGTTGCGGTAACGTGCAGACCCGGGACCGGAACATGAAGGTTTTTCCCTTTTACGGTCCCCATCACCCGGGTGTTCAGAACATCCATGATCGAGGTGCAAGGAATCTATGAACCTGTCCGAAACAAACTTTCCGCGCCGGTTGGAGGCGGACGACAGCGCGGAGAAAATCCGCGAAGTGCTGGCTGCGCGCCAAATAAAACTGTCGCCGCAGGGTCGCCTGGAAGTGCCGATGCTCGCCTGGACCGAAGCGCTCGCCCGGGCGATTGCCAAAGCCAGATTGCAGGGGCGCGTCCGCCTCGGATTTGAAGAAATCGCGCAAAAGCTTGCCGCCGAAGAAAAAGGATTCGCCGCCCTCCGGCAGAAAACGCCGGAGCTTCAGCAAGACCGCATTTCCCGCCTGTTGTTGTTTTCCAGCGATGGCGCAGAGCGGCTTTACCGGCACATCGAACAGATCCTTGCCGAACACGCACCGCGCGTTCTCGGCTGCCGGCTGGATATGGACGGCAAAAAGCTGGGGGAAGCCGTTTTCGGCAAAAACGCCGCGGTGAAAGTGATTCTGGTCGAGCACAAGGATGCCGTGTCCGACGTCCTCTCCGCCCTGATCGCGAAAGAAGCGTAGCCGCTTCCGCAGCCCGCCCGAAGATGCTGATTCCCTTTCTACTGTCCGAGGCATGGGAAGGGGCGCCGACGATCCTCCCGGACATCCATTTTCATGGTTCATGAACCGCATGTGTCTGATTTTGCATTGCATCCCACTTCTGCGACCAGCCGCACCCGCCCCGTGGTTTTAAACGGCTTCCGGCAGGGGCGCTTTCCCGGCAAAACAAACTTCCTCTTGTTTTTTTATATTCCGTGTTCAAATTATATGTAAGAAAATACTAAAGGGAGGGGGTGACCTTATCCTTCCGTCGCTCTGAGACGGGGGACGTCTCGCGGAAAAGTTGCAAGCGTCAACGAGTTTAAAAGGTGTTCATTCATGAAAGGGGGGAAGAGTCATGTTTGCACCAAAAAGAATTCTCGTCCCGACGGACTTTTCTGAAGACTCCGACGAAGCGTTGAAGCAAGCGCTGGAACTTGCCAAACAGTATCATGCCAAGGTGTATTTGCTGCACGTCGCGGAACCGATCACACAATGCGCCGGAGATTTTTGTCTGGATGCGTCGACCATGAGAGAAGCGGAGGATTCCGAAATCCTTCGGGTCAGGGAAATGATGCAGGAGGAACTTTCCAAATTTCCTGAAGTTCGGGAAATCGAGGTGGAAAGCGACATCCGGGAAGGCGATCCGGTTCGGGAAATCCTCAGGGAACAGGATGAAAAGGGCGTTGATCTGATCGTCATGCCGTCCCATCGCAAAGCCGGCCTGTTGAAAAAGCTCATGGGCCAGGTATCCGAAAAGGTAATGGAAGAGGCGAAAAGCCCCGTACTCCTCGTCCGGCACTGATCAACCTCACAGCCAACCAGAGAGAAGGCGGCGTCGTAATAACGCCGCCTTCTCTTCTTTTTCGAACGCAACAGCCGCCCGGTATCGCCTTATTCAATCTCTTCCCGGTCGAGGATCAAGCGTGCGGCGCGCCAGCCGTTCACCTGGCAAGCGCCTACGCCGTGCCATGCCTGCGTCCAGTTGCTCGCCACAAATACATTCGGAATCGGTGTGGTGTTGGGCATTTTCTGCCACTGTCCGGGGGTCAACTCGAACCCGTAAACGACGCCGCCTTTGTTAAGCGTGTACCGTTCAATCGTCCGGGGGGTGTAGCCTTCTTTGAAAATAATGTTTTTCGGGTCTTTGAGCTCGGGAATGACTTTCGCCGCAAGCGTAATCAGTTCCTCAATCTTTTCCGCCTTCGCCCGAGCGTAAGCCGCCCGGTCTTTGGGCCAGATGGCGACATTGGAGTAAGAATCGAGCCTGACGACCGACTTTCCCACAGGCGCATAAACGGGATCGCCCAGATTGGTGTAGACGGTGATGGCCACGGCGCCGTTGGCGTAGTCGCCTTTCATCATCGCGTCATAATTTTTTCTGCTGTCCAGATGCGTATTGTTGAATATTTCCGTATCCGAAAAGCCACGCGCCTTGAGATCAAGATTCAGCACCAGATTGACTCCGAACAGGGAGTTGGCGGGCTTCATCGCCTCCAGTTTTTTGATGTAGGCCGCGGGGAGGTTTTCCTTGCCGATAAGCTTGTAGGCCAGTTGATAGGGATCCGTGTTCGCTACCACATAGCGCGCGGTATAGGTTTTGCCGTCCGCCGTCCGCACGCCGGTCGCCATGCCGTTTTGGAGCAGGATTTCCGTCACCAGCGTGCCGGTTTTAATTTCGCCTCCCAGTTCACGGATGCGGGCCGCATAGCCGTCGGCCAGCGCCTGGGACGTTCCCTTGATGTGCCAGGCGCCGTCGCTCAGGTAGCTTTCGGTGGCCGCCATGAAAATCAGCGCGGATTCCGCATCCACCGGCGCGCCGTAAAAGACCCAGAGCTGCGAAACCACCGCTTTGAGCTTCTCATCTTTGAAGCAGTGATCCATCAGGTCTTTGACCGTACGGTCCTTCCATGTGAAAAACGTCCCCTGCCGCAGCGGCACCATTGCCTGCGCGAGCGCCGCGCGCGCGGCGCCGTAGCGGAAGATGTCCTTAAGCTCCATCATGTCGCCGTACAGGGACGCGCAGAGAACGTGAAACTTGTCGATGCCCGCGGCTTCTCCGGGCCATTTTTTCTTGAGTTCGCTTTTGAATCCCTCCCAGTTGGGGGGAAGGGTGATGTCCACGCCGGGGAAAACGGACCGGTAAAAATGCGGAACTTCGTAAAGTTGCACTTTCCGGTCAACGCCCGTCACTTTGAGCAGTTGATACAGGCCGCGATCGAGCTTGCCCGGCCCGCCGCCGGCCATTTCATGCAGCGCCGTGTCAAAGGTGAATTCGCCGCGCGTGAATTTGGACGTGCTGCCGCCCACCACAAAGTGCTTTTCCAGTACGAGCACCTTTTGCCCCTTGACGGCCAGGTGCGCGGCCGCGGACAGACCGCCCATGCCGGCGCCGATCACAATGACGTCATAGTCCGTCTTTTGCGCCGGCAGGTTTTTCGTTGCGCACCCGCCCACGCCAATGATCAGGGAAAAGAGGAGCAGGAGAATCGAAATGTATTTTACGACTGTGAGTTTGCGATGCATGAGACACCTCCCGAAAGAATGTTGCGCGGATTATCCCGCTGCGGATGCTTCCTGTCAAGACAGTTTCTGTCCTCGCGGACCGGACGGAAAGCTCATCCGCGGCGCAAGGCCGGCCGCTCTCCCGGCCGACCGGGGACGGCGGCGCGTTCAGGGGATGCAAACTACATTTTCCGCAGCTCCGTCTTGAGAATCTTTCCCACCAGGCTCTTGGGCATGGCCTCCAGGAAGACCACATATTTCGGCAGAAGAAAATTGGTCAGCTTCGTCTGGCAAAACGCGACGATATCTTCGGCGGCGGCCTTTTCGCCCGGATGCAAAACGACAAAGGCTTTGATCTCCTCGCCGTATTTTTCGTCCTTGACGCCGATCACCGCCGCTTCGGACACCTGGGGATGACTGTACAGGACTTCCTCAATCGTCCGGGGCGAAATGTTTTCTCCGCCTTTGATGATCAGATCTTTTTTCCGGTCGGTGATCCAGAAATAGCCGTCTTCATCCACATAGCCCACGTCGCCGGTATGCAGCCAGCCGTCCACGAGCGACTGCGCCGTTTCTTCGGGCTTGTTCCAGTAGCCTTTCATCACCTGCGGACCGCGGATCACGATTTCGCCTTTTTCGCCGGCCGGCAGAATTTTCCCCGTATCGTCCATAATTTTCATATCCGTGCCGGTCATCGGCAGGCCGATGGAACCGATTTTCTTCTTGCCCTCCCAGGGATTGCAGGAATTGTTGGCCCCCGCTTCCGTGAGCCCCCAGCCCTCGATGATTTCAAAGCCGTAGACTTCCTTGAACCTGTTCCACGTTTCCACCGCCAGCGGCGCGGACCCGCAGGCCCAGTATTTCATGGAACTCAGGTTGTATTTCTTCGGCTCCGGGAAAAGCAGCATGTAAACGTACATGGTCGGAACGGCGCCCAGAATGTTGCCGGCGTATTTTTCGATGGCGGCGAAAATGGCGTTGACATCGAAGGTGTTCATTAAAACGGTGCGGTTGTTGCGAAACAGGCTCAGATTGGAAGAGGCGATGCCGTAGGAGTGGCAAAGCGGCAAAATGCCTATATAGGTCATTCCGTCGGTGGGCGGATAGGAGTGGTGCTGCATGTAGGCGTTGGCGTAAAGCGACCCGTGCGTGTGGACAACGCCCTTGGGCTTGCCGGTGGTTCCGGCAGTGTAAATCAGGGCGGCGATGTCGTCGTCGTTCGTGTCGACGATCTGCGTTTCTTCTCCGGCGGCCCCGGTGAGCGCCCGGTAGGAGAAGGTCCCTTCCGGCGCGTCGTCTTCGATGAGGATCACCGCCGCGACATCGGGCGCTTTTTTCCGGCAGGCCTGGATTTTCGCCCAGAAGAGTTTGCTGCTGATCACGACGCGGGCCCCCGAATCCTGGTAAATATACGCCGTTTCTTCTTCGCCGATCAGATAATTGATGGGAACGATCACCGCGCCCAGACGCCACGCGGCTGAAAAAGCGTAGAGCACCTCCGGGCAGTTGGGCGTCTGAACGATCACCCGGTCGCCGCGCCGCACGCCGAGGTTTTTCAGCGTCGCGGCCAGCTTTCTTCCCTCGGCGACGATTTCCCGGTTGGTGATTTCTTGCTCTGCGTAAATCAGCTTGGTTAATTCCGGATACTCCAGTGCTCTGTCTTCGTTGAGTTTTGCAATATTCATGGCCCCTCCTTTTTTCACTGAAAAAAATGACAAACGCCGGTTGTTATGAACTATGCTAAAAAACGTGACAATCCGTTGTCTTGAGAGATAAGCCCTATTTCGGAATAAAAATGCAATTGAGAGTTTTGCGCATGCGCCGCCGCAGGTTGATCGGATTAACAAAAAACGTGCGATCGTCCGGGCAGCAATACGTATGGTAAAAATAATAACACAAAACTACATCCGGCAAAAGACTTTCTCTTGCGCGGTGATTTAATCTTGACCCGCTCAGCCGATCTTTGTATAAACGCCGCCAACTGTAAGAAAAAAGGGCAAAGCGCATGGCGGACAGAAAAAAACAGCAAAAGGCCAAAACCCGCTCCCGCCGGATCGAGGTCAAAACATCGGGCGTCCACGGCAGGGGCGTTTACGCCGCCCGTCGGCTGAAAGCGGGCGAGACGGTTCTGGAATACAAGGGCGAAATCATCACCTGGCAGAAGGCGCAAAAGCGCCATCCGCATGATCCCGATCAGCCCCACCATACTTTTTTCTTCCATCTCGACCACGGCCATGTCATCGACGCCACACACAGCGCCGCCCCCGCCAAGTGGATCAACCATTCCTGCGCTCCCAACCTGGAAGCTTGTCAAACCGGCAACCGTGTTTTCCTCAAGGCACTGCGCGATATTTCGCCCGGCGAGGAGCTTTTTTACGACTACAGCCTGATGATCGAGGGCCGGATCACTGCCCGGGATAAAAAGGAACACACCTGCCTGTGCGGCTCGCCTGACTGCCGCGGCACCATGCTGGACATCCCCCAAAAGAAGCAGCCGGCGCGCGCCGTTTTTCCTAAGCCGGGAAAAGTTGTGTCGCAGGTAAAGTCGTTTTCCGGACCCGAATAAAATCCGCAAACATTTTCGGCAGCGGCGCGCGAAGGGTCATGGCAAGGCCGGTCCGCGGATGCGCAAGCGTCACACGGACGGCGTGCAGCGCCTGACGCGGCAAAAGCAGACTTTTTTCCAGTTCGGCGCGGGAGCCGTCCCGCAGAAATTCCAGAAAAGCCTTTTCGTCACGGCCATAAAGCTTGTCCCCGACAATCGGATAGCCGGCGGCCGACAAATGCGCGCGGATCTGATGCAGCCGGCCTGTTTCCGGGAAACACCGTACAAGAGAAATATCGGCCACGGAAAGTATCCGGTAAAACCGCGTGACCGCTTTTTCCTCTCCGCCCGGCCAGGCCAGGCGCTTCTTGGCGATTGCCGAACCGGCGGCGCGGCCCAGGGGCAGGTCCACCGTCCATTCACCTGCGGGACAATGACCATGCACCAGCGCCAGGTATTCCTTGGTTCCGGCGATAAGCGCACCGGCAAGCTTTCCGGCCGTCTTGCCGTCGAAGGCCAGCAGCACCACGCCCGAAGTCTCCCGGTCGAGGCGGTGCGCGGGATAAACCCGGCGGCCGCACCGCTCTTCCAGAAGAGCCGTGAGCGTATGATGGAAATACCGTCCGGAGGGATGGACGGGCAGGTTGCCCGTCTTGTTGACGGCGATCCAGTCTTCATCCTCGTAAAGAACGGCAACGCCCTCATCGACGGCCGGTTCCGCGATCGGCCCGGCGTGCCACGCCAGCAGTTCGCCGCCGTAAAGCAGCCGACCGGGGTCGGTCACTCTGGCGTCATCGAGTAAAATCCGGCCGGCGGCAATTTCATCGCGCCACCGGTCCGGCGACAGATAGGTGAACCGGGAGGCCAGATAATCGACGAGCGCCACGGTTTGCGGCTGCGGCGGGACGCGCGAACGGATGATGCGCCGACGGGGCATGATCAAAGATGACCCTTTCTTTTGTGCGGGCCGCCGGGGCGGGCCGGAATTTCATTGCGGGCCGCGGTGTTTGACGCGCGGCTCTTCCGCAAGCAACTTCCGTTTCAGCAGGGACTGGCGGTACGTCCGGGAAACGGACAAGGCCCGCACGGCCTGCCGGGCCGTCTCGAAGATGGGAATGCGATGCTTGGCGCGAATGGCGATGGATTTGGCGATGGCGTTGGGCGTATAGATGGCCGCCGGCTTTGCGTAATGCTTGCACATCTTCAAAAGTTCGTGAAGGCAGTCGATGACAAACGGCTGCCAGACGCTGAGCAGCGGCAGGAGGCCGTCCACTTCATCGGCGGAAAGCAGAATGTCGAAGATGTCCAGATACGTCTGCGGCGGCGCGGGGCCGATATCCACGGGATTGGCGATATTGAAGACCTGCCCCGCCTTTTTGAGGCGCTCCTGCGTCCGCGGCGCAAGCCTCGTCATTTGCAGGCCGGCCTCCACCAGCAGGTCCGCGGCGATGCTGCCGAAGGCGCCGGAGTTGGTGAAGGCCGCGATCCGCCCGCCCTTCAGAAGCGGCATTTCGGTGAACATCTTGGGCAGCGAGTGCAGTTCGTCGATGGACTCCAGGCGGATGATGCCCGACTGTTTGCAGGCATTGTCGAAAATCGCGTCGTTGTTGGCCATGCCCGCCGTATGCGACATGGCGGCGCGGGCGCCCTCCTCGGTTTTGCCGACCTTGTAAATCAGCACCGGCTTGCGGGAGCGCCGGGCCGCCTCCATCAGCTTGCGGCCGGCGGAAATGTTTTCCAGGTACATGCCGATGATTTCCGTCTCGTCGTTCTGGAAGTAGTCGATCAGGTCCGCTTCATCCACGTCGCACTTGTTGCCGATGCTCACCACCTTGTTGATGCCCACCAGATCGTAGTACAGCGATTCCATCACCAGGACGGCCACGCCGCCGCTCTGAATGACGTAGGACATGACGCCGGGCGACTCGAAGATCTGCTTCATCTCCACCAGGGAGGGATTGACGCCGTAAAAGCAGCAGAACTTGTTGCGCGTGCTGAGCGTCCCCAGACAGTTGGGCCCCAGAATGCGGATGCCGTGCTTCCGGGCGACGGCGTCGATGTCGCGCTGCATCGCTTCGCCCAGGTCTCCGCCTTCGGAAAAGCCGGCGCTTTCAATCACGAGATGCTTGATCCCTTTCTCTGCACAATCCCGGACCAGGCCCGGCACGTGGCGCGCCGCCACGATGATGACGGCCAGATCCGGCGTTTGGGGAAGATCGAGGACGGATGCAAAGCCCGGGTAGCCCTGCACCGGTTCGCCCTTGGAGTTGACCGCATAAACCGGGTGGGGATACTGAAGATAATCCTTGAGCATGGTGCAGATTGTGGCGCCCAGATTGAAGGGAGCGTTGGAGGCGCCGACGACGACGACGGATTTCGGATCGAAGAAGAGTTCCATGAGTCACCTGCCTGAGCATCGGATTTTTAGAATTTTGCCGCGCATAAAAGCGCAAAACTTTTTTGTTTTGTCAAGATGGAAAACCGACGCATTTTTTAGGCCGGGGAGGCCGCCGTCAAGAAGCTTCCGGCGCATCTGCGTCTTCAGAAACTTGCGGATGCTGCGTGATGCTGCCCAGGAGCTGATAGAAAAGTTTCGTGGTCATCGAAATATTTGTGGCCAGACCAAAGACAAAATTCCGGAACGTGGGAGAAAGCGCGTCGTACTCCTTCTGCAGCGCGTTGCTGTCGAGAAGTTCGGCGTCGCAGGGGTCCGAGGTCATGACCGAGGCGTATAAGGGCTCATGGCCGAAAGCCATGAACGGCAGACGCCCGAAGACATCGTCTGAGCCCAGCTGAAGCAGGTTGACCTCGCCGCGCGGCCCCTTGCCGATGACGTCGGCCGTTCCCTCGCCGATGAGATAAAGGTCCGTATGGCTCTGATAGCCGTGCTCGAGGACCTTGTCCTGCGGCAGCGTCCGGGAATATTCGCCGATGTAAGCCTCGATGGCGTTTTGATTGATCATGCGGAGCCGATTGTCCAGGCTGATAAGAATTTTTCTAAACGGCTCCGACAGGGCGGAATATTCCCGGTGCAGGGCTTCCGCGTCGAGCAAAAACAACTGGACGTTGCCTTCGGCGATCGCCGTGGCGTTTCGCGCATATTCGCCGTACAAAAACGAGCGCACAGTTCCGAGAAAGCATCCTTCGCCGAGACGCGCCAGGGTGAGCGCCCCCTTGGGCGTATTCTTGACGATTTTCACGGTGCCCTCGGAAATTCCCCACAGCCACTTGCCGTGCTCTCCTTCGCGCACGATGGTCGCCCCATCGGCATAGCTTCGCTCCATCGTGGCATAGCGATAATCCATCGGCGGGCCTTTAATGGGCTGCTCGGAATCGATGGCCATGTTTTCGCGCGCTTCGCCTTCCTCATCCTCGTCGCCGGCGTCAGGCAGCGGGGGAGGGCCCAGCCGGGCGATCTTGCCGTCGTCGATCAGCCTCAGGGCGTCAAGGACAATCTCCATCATGCTTTGCCTGATGACCTTTTCCATGCCCGCCGGGCGCTCCTCGGAAAAATCGTAGCGTCCGTCCGTTAATCCGAAAAGGGCATACACGGCGTCGATCCCCCGCAGGCTGCCCCAGAAACCGTTGACGGGGTTTCCGTCGACAAAGTACACAACGCCCTTCTCCGGCGAGTAAGGGGAGCGCAGCGTCAAAAGACCGGTGCAGTTATTGCCGCCCAGCAGCTGAAACACATCGGCCACAGACAGGAAAAGGAGGCTTCCGGAAAAGACGATATTATTACCCATAGATCATTCCGTTATCTTTACATTTTTTTCTTTTTGCCACTATAGAAAACGCCGGGGGATTCTGTCAAGAAAATCTTGACGCCTCTTTTGCTGCCGGCGTTTTGCTCCCGCCTGCGTCTTACCGGCTTTTCGTCACGCCGACGCGGTCGCAAGAGCGCCGGACCGGGCACGCACTGCAAAGCGGCGAAATAGGCTTGCAGGTTTTCCGGCCGAAAGCCACTAAAAGCGTGTTGTAAATGATCCAGTGCCGCCGCGGCAGCTTGGCCCGCAGCGCCATTTCCGTTTCGTCAGGCGTCTTCGTGGCCACGTAACCCAGGCGGTTGGAAATACGGTGGACATGGGTGTCCACGCAGATGCCGTCCTTGCCGTACGCCAGCGTGACGACCAGATTGGCCGTCTTGCGGCCGACGCCCTTGATGCTGAGCAGGTCTTCCAGATGATCCGGCACCCGCGAACCGAAGCGGTCGATCAGCTCCCGGCAGGCGCTCTGGATGGTCCTGGCCTTGTTGCGGTAAAAGCCTACCGGAAAAATCGTCCGGGCGATCTTTTCGCGGGAAATTTTCAGCATCTCTTCCGGCGTGGCTGCGAGCGCAAAGAGCCGCTCGGTGGCCTCGGCCGTCACTTCGTCCTTGGTGCGCAAACTCAAAAGCGTGGAAATGAAAATGACGAAGGGGTCGCGCTGATGCTCCGCCAGGTGCGAAACGACGGGCATCTCGCCCAGTTCCAGTTCCTTTTTCAAAATGCGCACAATGGTCGTGATGTCTCTATCCTGCATGGCCGCCGTCCACCGCCTCCCGGGTTGTAAACTTCGTGTCTTCATAGTCCGCGCGGAAACGAAAAGCAAGCCCCTAAACCTCGCCGGCATCTCGCAAAGCGGCGAATGCCCGGAAAAACGACGGCTTTCCCCGCTTCCTTTTTTCTTGACAGGGCCATTCTATTCTTATAATGCCCACTTTGCACCTATGCGCGAGCATGATGGAGTTTGGCACTTCAGGGACTGGAGCTCCAACGAAAATCCCCGATAAACAAGCAAATTCAATCCATCCGGCAGGTCGCCTCGCATGGACCGGATCATGCAGGGAGATGTAGAAATTTCATGCAAAAAACAAAAAAATATCCCATCAACCCGTCCGATGAAATAGGCCGGCGAAAAAAGAAAATGGGACAGGTGGTGGTGATTGAAGACCGCTGCAAAGGCTGCGGTTTTTGCATCGCCAATTGTCCGCGGCAGGTCCTTCGGGTTTCCTCCGTCTTCAATAAAAAAGGGTATCATCCCCCGGAAGTGATCGACACCACCCGGTGCGTGAACTGCCACTTCTGCGAAATTCTCTGTCCCGAATTTGCGATTTACAGCGTGGAATACGACGACCTCGAAGAGCAAGATTAAAAAGGAGCGTAATTTTGTCTGCCAAAGAAGTAAAAACAGGAATCCATTTCATCAACGGCGACGAGGCCTGCTGTGAAGGGGCCCTGGCCGCCGGCTGCCGCTTTTTCGCCGGTTACCCGATCACGCCCGCCACGGAAGTGGCCGAATCCATGTCGCGCCGCCTGCCCGAAATCGGCGGCATCTATATTCAGATGGAAGACGAAATCGCCTCGATGGCGGCCATTCTGGGCGCGAGCTGGGGCGGCGTCAAATCCATGACCAGCACCTCGGGCCCGGGATTTTCGCTGATGATGGAAAACATCGGCCTCGGCATCTGCACGGAAACGCCCTGCGTCGTCTGCAACGTTCAGCGCGCCGGCCCCAGCACGGGTCTGCCCACGCTGGTGGCCCAGGGCGACATGATGCAGGCGCGCTGGGGATCGCATGGGCACTATGAAATCATCGCCCTCTGCCCGTCAAGCCCGCAGGAAATGTTCGACTTTACCGTCCGGGCCTTTAACTTAAGCGAGTACTACCGCCTGCCCGTCATCATTCTGGCCGACGAAACCATCGGGCACATGACCGAACGCGTGGTGATTCCCCCCGAAGAGGAAATCGAAATCGTCAACCGCCGCAAGCCGGCCGTGTCCCGGGAAGAGTATCTGCCGTATGAAGCGGACGCAGACGGAATCGCGCCGATGGCCAACTGCGGCGACGGATACCGGATCCACGTCACCGGTCTGACGCACGACGAACGCGGCTACCCGGCGATGGACGCGAAAGCCCAGGAAAAGATGGTCACCCGCTTGGTGGATAAAATCCGTAACAACCGCGACAAGATCATTACCACGAAAAATCTCTTTCTCGACGACGCGGAAGTTGTGGTCGTGTCTTACGGCATCAGCGCCCGCTCGTCCATGCAGGCCGTTCAGGACGCCCGCCGGGAAGGGATTAAGGCGGGGCTCATCAAACTGGACACGGTCTGGCCTTTTCCGGAGGATCTGATGCGCGGCGTCGCCGCCCAGTCCAAAGCCATGATCATGGCCGAAATCAACGGCGGCCAGATGGTCCTGGAGCTCGAACGCGCGGCCTGCGGCGCCTGTCCGGTCCGCCTGGTGTCCAATTACGGCGGCGCCATTCTGCATCCGGCCCTGATTCTCGGCTCCATATCCAAAGCAGCAAAGGGTAAATTATGATTACAGCAAAAACCGCAAAAAACCTGCCGCCTCATCCGATGGATTCCCTCCTCCGGACGGAACGGATTCCCCACATCTGGTGCCCCGGCTGCGGCATCGGGACGGTGTTTTCCGCCGTCATTCACTCCGTGAAGAATTCCGGCTTGGACCCCAACAATATCGCCATGGTGTCCGGCATCGGCTGCACCGGCCGCATGGCCGGCTACATCCGCCTGGATTCCTTCCACACCACGCACGGCCGGGCGCTGCCGTTCGCCACGGGGCTCAAGCTGGCCAAGCCGGATACGAAGATCATCGTCGTGTCGGGCGACGGCGACCTCCTCGCCATCGGCGGCAACCATTTCATCCACGCCGCGCGCCGAAATATGGATCTGACCGTCATCTGCGTCAACAATCTGAACTACGGCATGACGGGCGGACAGCAGGGCCCCAGCACGCCGCTCGGCGCCAAGACCACCACGACCGTCAACGGCTCGCCCGAGGAGCCGTTCAACTTCTGCTATCTGGCCGCCGCCTGCGGCGCGACCTACGTGGCGCGCTGGACGGCCATGCAGGTGCGGTCTCTGCGGAGCTCGATCAGCGAAGCGCTCGACAAACGGGGCTTCAGCTTCGTGGAAGTGATCACGCCCTGTCCGTCGTCTTTCGGACGGCGCAACCGCATGGGCACGGCGCTGGAGATGCTCAAATTCTACCATGGCCGGTCCGTCATCCGCAGCGACATCGATCCCCGGGACGCGTCCATGGATATCGACCGGGAAATCGTCGTGGGCAAGTTTGTCGATATCGAGCGGCCCACGTTTATGGACCATTATGAAAAAGTCAACCGGCTGAATTCCCCCCAGTGGCGGGCGATGCATCCGGATCAGAAAGCAAGGTGACGCGCCATGACCGACAAGCGGGAAAGACATATTCTTATTACCGGCTTCGGCGGCCAGGGCATCGTCATGGCCGGCGACATCCTGGGCCGGGCGGCGACGCTTTACGACCACAAGCACGCCACCATGACGCAAAACTACGGCCCGGAAGCGCGCGGCGGCGCGTGCTCCAGCCAGGTGATCATCAGCAGCGAGGAAATTCTCTTCCCCTGCGTGGAGGAGCCGGAAATTCTGGTCTGCATGAGCCAGGAGGCCTACACGAAAAACGTAAAATCCCTGCGCCCCGAGGGGACGCTGATCTGGGACACGGATCTGGTCCGCACGCGCAAAAGCGACATGAGCTTCAAAACCTTTCATATTCCCGCCACCCGCTTTGCCGAACAGCTCGGCACGAAGATGATGGCCAACATCGTCATGCTGGGGTTTCTCTCCGCGGTGGAACCGCTGGTGCATGCCGACGCGCTCAAAAAAGCGGTGCTCGAATCCGTGCCGCCCGCGACAAGGGACAACAACCTGCGCGCCTTCACCAACGGCCGGGAGTACGGCCAGTCCATCATCAAGGGAACGGTGGAACAGGAGCAGGCCAAACTTCAGGATTGACAGGTAAAAGAATCCCCTGTACAGATTCTCCATGAAGAAAAAAGATCGGAAAATTGCCAAAATCAAGATCGGTCTTTTCGGCTTCGGAAAAACAGGCCGCCTGGTGGCCGATGAATTTTACAAGGACGGCCAGTTCGATCTGGAATGGGTCGTCCGGCGCACGCACAAGGACAACCACAAATACGCCACCCGTCTGTTGGGCTACGAAGTCAACGAAGCCCCGATTTTTTCGGTGGATGAAGTTTCCCCCGACTTTTTCCGGGACCATCCGGTCGACATCCTGATCGATTTTTCCAGCGCCAGAGCGCATTCCCGGTACGCACCCGCCGCAAACTACGGCATTCGAATCATTTCCGCCATTTCCAAATACAGGGAGCCGGACGTTGCTGATCTGAAAAGCCTGTCGGCGAAAACAGCCGTCCTGTATTCGCCCAACATCACGCTCGGCATCAATTTTCTTCTGGTGGCCTCGCAAATCCTGCAGGGCATCGCCCCGCACGCGGATATTGAAATCGTGGAAGAACACTTCCGGGGCAAAAAGGAAGAATCGGGCACGGCGTTGAAAATCGCCGACATTCTCGGCCTGGACAAAGCCAGGCACGTCAACTCCATTCGCGTGGGCGGCATTGTCGGCAAGCATGAAATCATTTTCGGCCTGCCCAATCAGACCATCCGCCTGGTTCATGAAAGCATCAGCAAGGCGGCCTTCGGACAGGGGGCGATTTTCGCCGCCAAGTGGCTGAACACCGCCCCCGCGGGAATGTATTCGATGGAAAATATCATCGTCGACATGTTCAAGAGAAACATCCCCGTTTATTAATCACGGCCGTTTTCGGAAACGGTTTCAACCGCGCATAAAAAAGCCCTGCGGGAGATTCCCCCGCAGGGCTTTTTTACACCGGACGGACGGTCTTCTTTAATTGTATCCTTCATCGTAGGCCAGCATGTCCAGATGCAGCGTGGCGATATCCTCGACATCCAGATTGACGTCCTCGGATGATTTGGGAAGTTCGACGATCTTGATGTAGCGGCGGCACTTGTTGCAGACATCGACGCGGCGGCTTTCCTCGCCTTCGACGGCGAAATACGCCAGCGAATGCTGCTCCTCGTTGCCGCAGAACGGGCATTTGATCCGGCGGAAGGGCCATTTGTAGCCGCACTGGTGGCAGAACAGATAACGCTTGCCGTCTTCCTTTTCGCGGATTTCACCGATTTTCGGCTCCTTGCCGCAGATCGGGCAGTAGCCTTCCGACCAGCCCGATTTAGCCACCAAAACGCCGTATTTCTCGGCGACCGCTTCGAGTTCCGGACGAAGACTCTCTTCGAGAAACAAATCAATCAGATCGATCTGTTCGTCATTGTCTCCGGATGCCTTGAGGTCTTCCTCCGGAGCCTCCTCTTCAGCCGGGCCGGGATTGAACGACGCCCGGACGATCTTTTCCCAGTCGAACTGTTCGTCTTTAATGATTTCCAGAAACTTGTGCGCGTCTTGGGGCATTTTCTTTTCGGCAATGGAAACCAGTGAATAAAAATATTCCCGCGACCGTGTCAGATCGTAGGTGCGCCCGGTCAAATCGATGAGAGGCAGTCCTCCTTCCATTTTTCCCGGAATCAGTTTTTCTTCCACGGAAAAGATCGGCTGCTCCATCTGCTTGCGGTACGCTTCCCGGAGAATCAGGATTTCAGCGAGAATATCCAGCAGGTCGGTGTAGTGAGGATTGGAAACCTTGTAATCCTCGATGGTTTTTAAAGATTTGCGCAGTGTGGCTGCCATGAATGATTTTCCTCCATATTCTTCTTCCGCAGCTCAGGCGGGCGACGCGGTAAGTATCGCGACGGCCTCCGGCTGCAAAATCGGTTTCACCTTATCCGCTTTCCCCCCGATCTTCAAGCGATATTTGCTCAGAAGAAAACGAGGGTGATCACAAGGAACAGAACCACCAGAACGGGGATCGAATATTTGAACATGTAGCCGAAAAAGCTCGGCATTTTCACTCCCGCTTCCTCAGCGATCGACTTCACCATGAAATTGGGCGCGTTGCCGATATACGTATTGGCGCCCATGAAAACAGCTCCGGCGGATATGGCCGCGAGATACGGAATTTTGTCCACGATGAGGCCGGCAACCGCCTGGGCTTCGGGAAGCCCGGGATAAAACTTGCCCAGCGCGCTGTTGAAGAAGGTGAGATAGGTGGGCGCGTTGTCCAGAAAACTCGACAGCACCCCCGTCGCCCAAAAATAATGGGACGGCGTATTGACGGATTGAACCAGCCAGGCCAGCGCCCCTTTGTCGCCCGCCTTGAGAATCGCGAGCGCGGGAATGATGGTGATGAAGATGCCGGCAAAGAGATAAGCGACTTCCAGAATCGGCGCCCACGTGAACTCGTTTCCCGCTCGGACTTCGCGTTTCGTCGCCGCGAGCGACAGTATGCCCATACCGATCAGAATCGCGTCCTTGGCGAGATTTTCCACCGTCTGGTGGATGCCGAAAACGGAAACTTCGCCCATTTTCATAGTTCCGCTCATCAGCACCGCGCCGATGATGCCGGCCAGGAAAATGAAATTGCGCTTGCCTTCAACGCGCAGCGGCTCCGGCGCATCGTCCGGCATGGCGGTTTTGCTTTCCTTTCTGTAATAGTAAGTATCGAGTACAAAATAAAGCGCCAGGAGAATAACGCTCGCAAAGGCCATTTCCGGCAGAATGTGCAGCGTCCAGAAAAACGGAACGCCGTGCAGAAAGCCGAGAAACAGGGGCGGATCGCCCAGCGGCGTGAGCGCCCCGCCGATGTTGCTCACCAGAAAAATAAAAAAAATGATGGTGTGTACCTTATGAACGCGCCAGGCGTTGGAGCGCAGGATCGGGCGGATGAGCAGCATGGAGGCGCCGGTGGTCCCGATGACGGAGGCCAAAAGTGTGCCGATGAGCAAAATGACGGAATTGACGGCGGGCGTTCCTTTCAGAGAACCGCGGACGTAAATGCCGCCTGAAACCGTAAACAAAGCCCAGAGGAGCAGAATAAAGGGAATGTAGTCGATGATCACGATATGCAGAATTTCATGGACGGCGACTTCCCGGAAAAAATACAAAAACGGGAGGGCGAAGACCAGGGCCCAGAAAGCGGAAACCTTGGGAAAATGGTGGTGCCAGAAACGCGGCACAATAAGCGGCATCAGCGCAATGGAAAGCAAAATGCCCGCAAAGGGCAGAGCCGACCACAAGGGCAGGACGACTCCGATATCGACCGTCGCGGACGCCGGACAAAAGCCGGAAACACCCGGCACAAGAAGAACCGCCGAAAAAAAGATGCCGAAAAATTTTTTCATCATTGAAATGCTGCACTCCTTCGAATGATAATGAACCATATGCTGCACACCCGCGGTTTCACCCTTTTGGCGCTGTGGCGGCGCGGGGATCAAAATTCAGCGCAATTTCTCTGCCGTCGATCTCGATCGGCGTCCGCCGCTGCATCAACCGATCAGAGCCGTAAAGTCACTGGAGTGCAAAATTTGTACCCTTGCCGCGTCTGCTGCCGGGAGCATCTCTATCCTTTGTGCAACAACCATCCAGACGAAAAAAAGACCTTGCGTCGTCTTTTCCGACAGGCAGCATACTCAATAAGGGGGGAAAAGGGCCTTGCCCGCTGCGGCGGCCCGCAAATTAACCGGTCGTGCGTTCAAGAAAAATCGTCTGCGTCGGATACGCGAACGCGATGCCTTCTTCCTGGAAGCGGCGGTAGATGGCCAGATTGATCGCTTCCTGAACATCCATATAGACATTGTAATCCGGCAGGGCTACAAAATAAACCACTTCATAGTTCAGAGACGAATCGGCGAATTCCTTGAAATGGACACGGTCGGGGCGCGCTTTCGGCGTTTTTTCGATGATGTCCCACACGATTGCCTTGATGCGCTCCAGCTTCTCCGGGGGCGTCGAATACACGACGCGGAAGCTGAAGATGATGCGCCGCTCTTCCATGCGCTTGTAGTTGCGGATGCGGCTTTTCAAAAGATCGTTGTTGGAAAAAATGAGCTGCTCGCCGCTCAGGCTGCGAATGCGCGTGGTCTTGAGTCCGATGTGCTCGACCGTCCCGGAAAGCGCATCCACCACGATAAAATCGCCGATGACGAAAGGTTTGTCCAGCACGATCGACAAAGACGCCAGCAGATCGCCCAGAATATTCTGCACGGCCAGCGCCACGGCGATGCCGCCGATGCCCAGCCCCGCCACGAGCCCCGTGATGTTGACGCCCAGATTGTCCAGAATCAGCAGGAACACGATGATCCAGAGAACCATGCGCGCCACGAATCCCAAAAGCGACAGCGTGGTGGCGCTGGAGGCGTCCTGATCCATCCGCCTGGCGATCGTCCGGCCAAGCCAGAACCGGACGCCGGCGCTGGCCCAGAGGCCGCCCTGAACAATCAGGACCAGAATCACCGCCTTCTGCCACAGCGCCGCGACGGACGGCCTCAGCACAACCGCGTAAGACGCCACATACGCGGAGGCGATAAGCAGGATGAAAAATTTCGTCTGCCTCAGCATCGTGACCAGAAGATCGTCGATTTGATTGTCGGTGGCGGCGGACAGCTTCGTCAGCCGGGAGATGGCGGCGCGCTGGACGATTTTCAAAACGGCAAACACGGCGGCCAGAATCAAAACCGCCGCGAGCCAGCTTTGCAGCGTGTTTCCCAGATAGATGGTGTTCAAAATGTCCATAATGCCCCCTGCGGCTTGCCCGTCGTCCGGACGGCGCGCCGCGTTATTCGCGAAGGATAGCCTACTTTTCCGGAATGACCAGAACCGGCCTCAGCGCCGTGTCGATGATATTGACGTCGGTGCTGTCAAACATGGAGGAATAGAGTTTGCTGCGGTGTTTATGCCCGACGATCAGCAAATCGATGTCCTGCGCCTCCGCATACTTGACGATTTCCTCCGCCGCGTTTCCCCGGGCGGCGGCGTAAACGATCTCCACATCCTCCAACAGCGCCGCGGGGACGGCCTGGCGGACCTTGAGAGCGATGGCGTCTTCCCGGTCGGTCGGATGGCGGTATCCTGCCTGCGGATCGTTCACATAGACCACGTGCAGCCGGCTCTTAAACAGACGCGCACATTCCAGGGCAAATATCATCGACGACGGGCGTTCGTCGTCCAGATTGATCGCGTAGAGCAGATTTCGAAATTCTTTCATCCGGACCTTCCTTTCTCATGCGCCGGTTATATAGCAACCAATCCGAGAGGCTGTCAACCCTTTAGAAACGTTTCAGCAGGCGGTTGAGCAGGCGCAGGAGTCCGGCCATTTCATACTGGCCCCGCAGATAAAAGCCCGCGCCGCTCGTTTCCTTTTGTCCCACCCGGACGGTAAAAATGTTTTTGCGGCCAAGGCGGAAAATATCTTCATCCGTTTCATCGTCGCCGACAAAAAACGCTTTCGCCAGGTTTTCCCGCCGCATCAGCAGCTCAAGCGCGACCCCCTTGTCCGGAGCGCCGTCCGGCAGCAGATTTTCCACGAATTTTCCGCTGACGCGCCGAGGCGGCGGCAAAAGCCGCCGGACGGCATGCAGAACCAGTCCCTGGGCCGCCGGGATGTTCACGGCGCGCCGGTAATGAATCGAGAGCGTCGGGCCCTTGTTTTCGATCACAATGCCCGTTTGTTCCTCCTGCGGAAGCAGGATGTCGAGCTGCTGCTGCCAGCCCTGCGCCGTCCGGACAAAGTCGTTTTCGCGCTCGGCCCAGCCGGGCAGCCCCTCCGCGCCGTGGTTGCCGATCACATAGCGCGGCGGGCTTTCGAGATGCGCCAGAGCGTCCGAACGGGAGCGTCCGGTGATGATCGCGACGGGAGCCCGGCCGGCCAGCTCGGCCAGGGCGCGCTCCACCGCATCCGGAACGCGGACGAGCGCGGGATCGGAGACAATGGGCGCCAGCGTCCCGTCCAGGTCGAAGGCAAACAGCGTGACCGGATCGACAAAATCCGCCAACCGGGCCTGCGCGGATTTTCCGAAAAGGAAAGCCGCGGACCGAAAATGCGTCATGGCTGGACCCCGATCCGCGCTGTCAGTTTTTCGCGCTGCCGGATCCGGGCGGCGTCGAGCAGCATCCGCCCCGCCCAGCGGTAAACATTAAAACTGCGCACCAGGTTCCGCATGCTGCGCATCCGTTCGCGTTGCTCGAACGCCGGCATGGTGAGCGCCGTGTACAGGGCGTCTGCCGTCTGTTCGATGTGATAGGGATTGACGATCAGGGCTTCGTAGAGTTCGTGCGCCGCGCCGGTGAAGCGGCTCAGGACCAGCACGCCCCGTTCATCGTCGCGGGCGGCGATGAACTCCTTGGCCACCAGATTCATTCCGTCGTGCAGACTCGTGACGACGCACACGTCCGCGGCCCGGTAGTAGCGGTTGACGTCCCGGGGCTCGTGGTGCGTCACCCGCAGATGAAGGGGCTGGTAATTCCCCCGGCCGAAGCGCAGGTTGATCTCGGCGGCCAGCGCCCGCACGCGCGACTCGAACGAATGATACTCTTCCAGAACCGAACGCGACGGCGCGGCGATCTGAATGAATGAAAATCGTCCGATCAGCTCCGGATGGCTCACGAGCAGCTGTTCGACCGCCCGAAGCCGCTCCAGAATGCCCTTGGTATAATCGAGCCGGTCCACGCCCAGACCGACGAAACCGTCCGGCGCGATGTCGAGGGACCGGCGGATGTCGGCCCGGCACTCTTCGATGGACGGCTGGGAATCCTGCCAGGGCGGCGGCCACTGAATGGAAATCGGATAAGCTTCCACCAGCGTCAGAGTGCCGCCGTGAAAAATGGTGGAAGAAGCGTGGTCCACGCGCGTTTCCAGGTAGCGGTCCACCGTTTCCAGGAAATTCTTGCAGTGAAACGGCGTGTGGAAGCCGAGAATCGTGCTGCCCAGCATGCCGCGCAAGAGTTCATCGCGCCAGGGACAGATGCCGAAGGATTCCGGATTGGGCCAGGGAATGTGCCAGAAGGTAATGATCGTCGCCCGGGGCAGAACCTTCCGCAGCATGAGCGGCAGCAGCGCGAAATGATAGTCCTGGATCAGCACCACCGGATCATCCCGCTGGGCTTCCTTCACCACGGCGTCGGCAAAACGCGCATTGACCGCCGCATAATGCCGCCAGTCTTCCGTCCGGAAAACGGGGCGGACGTGGGCGATGTGGCAAAGCGGCCAGAGCCCTTCATTGGCCAGTCCGTAATAGTATCCCTTTTCCTCTTCGGGGCTGAGCCAGATCCGCCTCAGCGTGTAGTCCGGCGCATCCGGCGGCACGCGGACATGGTCTTTCCTGTCCACCACCTCGCGGTCCGCCGTGCCGCCGCCATGGGCGATCCAGATGCCCGAACAGGCACGCATGACGGGTTCCACCGCCGTAACCAAACCGCTGGCCGGCTGCAGAATCTTGATGCCGTCGGTTCCCTGCATGTGAATGTAGGGTTCCCGGTTCGACACCACCATGATTTGCTCGCCCGCCAGTTGTTCGTACAAGAGCGTCCGCAGAGCATCCGGCGTCCAGGCGACGGTGGTGTCGTCAGCCATGCGCTTTTCCGCGTCGATGGAGCGCAGAAGCGAACGCAGGTCGCCCACGAGCGGCTGCAGTTCGGAATCGACGGGCTTGGCAAACGGCCGCACCAGCCCCTCGCCCCGCAGCAGCGCGCGCACGCCGTTCATCCAGCCGCGCCAGCTCAAATGCGCCACCAGCACCGTGATGAACGAGATCACCAGCCCCAGCACGGCAAACAAAAGCACGATGTACTTGCGCGTATCGGCGCTGCGGTGCTGGACGAAGCTCATGTCGTGCACCAGAATGAGCGATCCTCTCGGAACGTCGGCGACGATCACGGGACGGACGGCGACATGCACCAGCCCCTGGGACAGCTGGACCAGCGGCGACTCGCTGTCCGACGACCTGGGCGGAGAGCAGCCCAGCTGGGCGGGAAACACCGGCGACGAATAAAGAAGCCTCCCGCGGCCGTCGCAGTAGCCCAGCGCAAAAAGCCGTTCATCTCGCGTCGCCCGGGCCAGAAGCGTGTTGATCTTCATCTTGTGGCCCTGTTCGAGCAGCTCGCCCAGCGGCTCCTGGAGGGTGTCGGCGATGAGCTGCGAACGGATGTCCATGTCGCGCACGGACCAGCGCAGGTTCAGCCTGTCCACCAGCGGAACGACCAGGTAGGCGAGCAGCGTCAGCGCCGCGACGAGCGGCAGAACGAACCGGAGCGCCAGGCGCAGGGAGCGGGAGGATCGTATCTTGGCTCCGGCCGGAAAAAGCATGACCCCCCTCCTTTCCGTTTTAAAAGGCGCTGTCCCAGCGCTTGCTCAGACGGATGGCGGCGTTGATCAGCCCCACCATGCTGTACGTCTGAACGAAATTCCCCCACGGGACGCCCGTGCGGGGATCGAGATGTTCGGCCAAAAGGCCGTGACGGTTGCGCCGGGCCAGCAGATTGGCGAAAAGATCGCGCGCCTCATCGGCGCGGCCCAAAGCGGCCAGCGCGTAAATGTACCAGAAGGTGCAGACCACAAACGCATTTTCCGGCACGCCGAAATCATCCTTCTCGACATAGCGGTAAATGTAGTTGCCGTGGCGCAGCTCCCGCTCGACGGCGGCGACGGTTTTTGCGAAGCGCGGATCGTCGGCCGCCAGAAATCCGATGTCATGGATCAGAAGCAGGCTCGCGTCGAGCGCGTCGCCTTCGAAGGAAGCCACAAAGGTCTGTTTCTTTTCGTTCCAGGCCCGACGACAAACGGTTTCGTGGATAATGCGGGCCTTGCCCTGCCAGTAGGCGGCCCGGTCGGAAAGGCCGATGTAGTCGGCGATCCGGGCCAGACGGTCGCAGGCGGCCCAGCACATGATGCCGGAAAAGGTATGAACGCGCAGGGTGTTGCGCGTCTCCCACGGTCCGGAATCCGGCTGATCGTGAACTAAGATGGCCGCCTCCCCCAGCGGCTCCAGCCGCGTGAAAAGGGCCTGGCCTCCCCGATGCGCGAGCCGGCGGTCGAAAAACACGTGCGCTACGGCAAGAATGGCCGAGCCGTAGACGTCGTGCTGAATCTGCTCGCAGGCCTGATTGCCGATCCGTACGGGCCCCATGCCCTGGTAGCCGGGCAGGGCGGACAGTTCGCACTCTTCGAGGCGCGCCCGTCCGTCGATGCCGTACACGGGCTGGACGCGTCCGTCGGGCGCGCCGGCGACGACGTTGATGAGATAATTCAAATACCGCTCCATCGTGTTGGTCGTGCTCAGGCGGTTGAGCGCGTTCACGACGAAGTAGGAATCCCGAAGCCAGCAGTAGCGGTAGTCCCAGTTGCGGCCGGACCCGGGCGCCTCGGGGATGGACGTGGTCATGGCCGCGATGATGGCGCCCGTGTCCTGGAAAGTGTTGAGCTTCAGCGTAATGGCGGCGCGGATGACTTCTTCCTGCCACTCGAACGGGATGGACAAATCCCGCACCCAGTCGCGCCAGCTGTCCACGGTTTCGTTGAGAAAGCGGCGGGCGATCTCGCCGATGGCGTCCGGAATGGTTTCGTCCGGCCCCAGAATCAGCGTGGCGGTGCTTTCGAGAAAGAAAGGCAGCTCCTGAAGCACGGCAGTCACGGAGATGTCGGTGGTCAGCCGCAGGACCCAGGACGGGGCGACATACCGGATGTGGTGGCTGCCGTGCGTCACCGCGCAGGCCTGGGCCCCGTATTCGCAAAGCGGCCGGACGCGCACGCAGATGCGCGGATTGCCGGCGAGCCGCCGGATCTGTCGAATAATCATCACGGGCATGAACGTACGGCCGTACTGGTGAAAGCGGGGGGTGAAATCCGTGATCTCAATGGCCGCGCCGTGACTGTCCTTGAGACGGGTGACCAGAACCGCCGTGTTGGGCAGATAGAATTGCTGCGCTTCCGCCTGATCGAACAGTTCCACGACGCAGTAGCCTCCGCCCTCGCTGTCCGGATGCTCGCGCAAAAGCGAACAGAACATCGGATCGCCGTCAAACCGGGGCAGACAGTTCCAGACAATTTCGCCGCGCTCGTCAATCAGCGCGCCGATGCGGCAGTTGCCGATGAGTCCCAGATCCAGTGAATTTTTCATGCCGCCCCTTCCTTGCGTCCAAACGCGTCTTCCGCCGCCAGCCTGCGCCAAACGAGCGCGGCCGCCCCCAGCACGGCGCCCTCGCCGGGCTTCAGAGCGGACGGCAGCAGTCGCACCGTCCCCCGGTAAGCGCGAAAGAGGTAGTCGTTCATGTAGCGCCCGGCCGGCGCAACAATCAGGTCTCCGGCTGCGGCCAGACCTCCCGAAAGAAAAACGGCTTCCGGGCTCAGGCAGGCGACGGCGTCGGCCAGCTTCATCCCCAGAATTCTCGCCGTCCGGTCGAAGGCGCAAAGCGAAATGGCGTCTCCGGCCGAGGCGAGCTCAAAGACTTTATGCGCGGTCAGGGCGTCGGCGGCGCAGCGGCGCAGCGGGCTCGGGTCGCAGCGCTTGGCCAGGAGCGCGAGGACGGTCCGGACCAGGCCGGTCGCGGAAACGTAGGTTTCCAGACAACCCCGTTTCCCGCAGCGGCATTCGCGGCCGTTCGGATCGACGGTCATGTGGCCGAGTTCCCCGGCAAAACCGCTGGCTCCGGTCAAGACCCGCCCATCCGCCACAATGCCGCAGCCCAGGCCGGTGCCCAGCGTAACGACGATAAAATGCTTCATGCCGCGGGCGCCCCCGAACAGCATCTCGCCTGCGGCGGCGGCTTTGGCGTCGTTGGTAAGCTCGACGGGCAGGTCGTAGTATTTGCGGACCAGCGCTGTAAGATCGACGGTTGCGCCCCAGTCGAGATTGACCGGCTCTTCGAGCGTCCCGCGGACGGGATGCGCGTTGGGCGCGCCGATCCCGATCCCGGCCAGACGGTGGGGAAAGGGGATCTCCGCCCGCAGCGCTTCAATCCGCCGGTGGAGCGCCACGACAAAAGCCTCGGCAGAATCGGCCGGGCGGGTGGGAATGGCGCAATACTGGGTGAGAGCCCCCGAACGCTCCACGAATCCCAGCGCGGTGCCGGTCCCGCCGATATCGATGCCCAGAACAAGGTCTTGCTCGCGCATGCCGATAGCCTCCCCAAGTGGTCTTTGCCCCTCCGGCCTGCCGGCGGCGGCCGGGGAAACAATTTACCGTCCGAGGGTGTTTTCGGGATTTGTCTCTCTGATGACGTGAAGGAAAGCGGATGCCGGACAAAATCGACAGTCAACTTCGGACGGACTTTTTTTAATCCCGCGCTCTTGGTCAGGATGTGTTGTGTTCGCCAAAAGTATAGGAAAAGCAGCCCTTCGTGTCAACCCACAATTTGACCCACAATTTGACCCGCAATTTGACACGATTCGCCAAAGCGCCTATAATGGCGAAAAAAAGGATTGGAATGCCATGGACCTCGCCGCTTTATTCGACTCGGAACTCTTTCGTCTGGCCGTTTTGCCGGCGATTATTTTCCTCGCGCGCATCTGCGACGTGACGCTCGACACGCTGCGCATCATCTACGTTTCGCGCGGACTCAAAATTCTTGCGACGGTGATCGGTTTTTTTGAAGTGCTGATCTGGCTTACCGCCATCACGCAGATTTTCAAAAATCTGACGAATCCCGTTTATTACATCGCCTACGCGGGCGGTTTCGCGCTGGGCAACTTCATCGGCATTCTGATCGAAGATAAAATGGCCATCGGCACGGTGGTCATCCGGATCATCACGCAAAAGGAAGCCGATGCCCTCGTCGACGTTCTCAAAAGCTGCAACTTCGGCGTCACGCATGTGGACGCGCAGGGCGCCATGGGGCCGGTGAAAATCATCTTCACCATCGTGAAAAGAAAAGACATCGATCGCGTTCTTTCCCTGGTCCGCACCTGCAACCCGCTCGCGTTCTTCACGATTGAAGACGTGCGTTCGGTGCGCAAGGGCGTTTTCCCGCTGGTGAAGCCCGACGCCGAGAAACATCGGCCGGCCGGCCGGTGACGGCTATTCGCGGATGCGCCGGCGGAGTTCCTTGATGAGATGATTGAGCCAGTCCGCCGCGTCGGCCACGATGGCGACGTCGGCCATCTTCATCATGGTGGCCTGAGGATTCTTGTTGACGGCGACGATGAAATCCGCCTCGCCCAGACCCGCCGTGTGCTGGATGGCGCCGCTGATGCCGAAGGAAAAAAGAATTTTCGGTTTGATGTGCTTTCCCGCCTGGCCGATCAGAACGTCGTGGCCGGCCCATCCGGCGTACACCACCGGCCGGGTCGCGCCGACGTCTCCGCCCAGGAGTTTCGCCAGTTCGTCGAGCTTCCGGAAATTGTTTTTATTGCCCAGGCCGCGGCCGCCGCAGACGATCACGTTGGCATTTTCGATGGCGTGCTCCCGCTGCACCGCGCGTTCGTACTCGACCTGGCGCACGCGCGCGGACGGCAGCTGGGCGGGCAGCGGCAGACGCTCGACCGCAGCGGTCCGTTCGCTGTTGTGGGGAATCTCCCGGAAAGTGCCGGGACGCACGGTGGCCATCTGCGGCCGGTGCTTTTCCGTAACGATCTCCGCCAGCATGTTGCCGCCGAACGAGGGCGCGATTTGCACCAGCAGGCCGTCGGAAGTCAGCTCCAACCCCACGCAATCGGCGGAAAGCCCGGTGTGCAGGCGCTTGGCGAGCCGGGGCGCAAACTCCCGGCCGAAGTCGGTCGCGCCGACAAGCAGAATGTCCGGATCCCTTTCGCGGACGAGCTTTTCCATCAGAATGAGGTAATGTTCCGTGCTGTAGCTGGTAAGCGAGGGATGATCGATGGCCAGAATGCGGTCCGCTCCGTGCGCGGTGTATTCCATGATCCACTCCTCCAGATCGTGGCCCACCACCACCGCGCAGACTTCCGCATCCAGAAGGCGGGAGAGGTCCACCGCCTTGGAGAGCAATTGCAGCGTCACGCGGTTTTGATAATAGTTGCGGTAGTCGCCGAACACCCAGATGCTTTTTCGTTTTCCGGTCATCGTTTTTCTTTCGTCAGGTCTGTTTTTTCGCCTCGATGGATTTCCCGATCACCGCGCTGATTTTCCGCTGGTACTTATCGAGAAACTCGGCCGCGGCGTTGGCCGCCGCTCCCGTGATGAGAACATTTTCCTTCTGGGTTTTCCGGATGAAGACCCGGCGGACCCTGGTGCGCGAGCCGTGGGCGGCAAGCTCCGCGGGCGTAATGTCGAGGCGCTTCAGATTGACGGAAAGGATGTCCGCTTCGGCAAACGCCCGGTTGATTCCGGCAAAGGAAGCGTAGCGCGGCTTGTACTGCTCCATCGAGACGGTCACGAGCGCGGGAAATTCCATTTCCAGCGTTTCGCGGAACTTGTCCACCAGGCGGCGCACCCGGAGCACCCGGCCGGAAATTTCCAGCCGCTCGGCGTAGGCCACCGCCGGCAGATCGAGTTCCTCGGCCAGCTGCGGCCCGACCTGCGCCGTTTCACTGTCGGAGGTATACGCCCCGCACAGGATGAGGTCGTAGCCCGGAACTTCTTTTGCGATGGCGCGGCCCAGCACGAAAGACGTGGCGTACGTATCGGAGCCGGCCAAGAGCCGGTCGCACACCAGAAGTCCCCGGTCCGCGCCCATGGCGAGCGCTTCGCGCAGAACCTCCTCCGCCGCGGGCGGTCCCATGGTGACGACCGTGATCGAAGCGCCGCCGTCGGCCTTGATCCGAAGTGCGGCCTCCACGGCGTGCTTGCAGGCCGGATTCATCATTCCCGCGGCCAGATCGCGGCGGAGCGTCCCGGTTTTTTCATCCCAGGGCAGTTCGGTGACCATCGGCACCTGCTTGATGCATACCACAATATTCAACATCGTTTCTCGTTTCTCACAATATCGGCGTCGTCAGAATGGCGCGGGCGATGACCACGCGCTGGATCTCGCTGGTGCCTTCGTATATTTCGGTTACTTTGGCGTCGCGGAAATACCGCTCCACGTCGTACTCCTTGCTGTAGCCGTAGCCGCCGTGAATCTGCACGGCCAGCGACGTCACCCTTGAGGCCACGCTGCTGCAGTAGAGCTTGGCCATGGACGCCTCGCAGCCGAACGGCGCGCCCGCGTCCTTGAGTTCGCAGGCGCGGTACAGAAGCAGGCGCGCGGCCAGAATTTCGGTCGCCATGTCGGCGATATAGTTTTGAATCGTCTGCTGGGAGGCGATGGGCTTTTTGAACTGCTGGCGTTCCTTGGCGTATTTCACCGCCGCTTCCATAGCGCCCTGCGCGATGCCCAGAGCCTGCGCGGCCACGCCGATGCGGCCGTTGTCGAGCGTCGCCAGACCGATTTTCATGCCGTCGCCCAGTTTGCCCAGCAGGTTTTCCGCCGGCACGCGGCAGTCCTCCAAAAACAGGGACGAGACGGGATTGGCGCGCATGCCGCAGAGGTCCTCCAACTCGCCCCGCAGAAATCCGGGAAACCGGCTTTCGACGATGAAGACGCTGCTTTGCAGTTTGTTTTCGGGCGAAGAGGTGAGCGCAAAAATCAGGGCGACGTCGCAAACTCCGCCGTTGGTGACGAAGATCTTGGTGCCGTTTAAAATGTATTCCGCCCCGCGTTTGACGGCCGTCGTTTCCACGCTGCCCGCGTCGGAGCCGGCGTTGGCCTCGGTCAGGCTGAACGCGCCGATGACCTCGCCCGCGGCGAGCGGCGGCAGATATTTTTCCTTCTGGCTTCTGCCGGCAAACCGCAGGAGGGGATAGACGGCCACGCCGTTGTGGACGGTGACGCAAAGTCCCACCGCCGCGCACACGCGGGACAGCTCCTCCACCACAATCGCGGCGCTGATGGAATCGAGAGCCGCGCCGCCGTATTCCTTCGGGACCTGCAGACCGAAATAGTTGAGGTCGCGCATTTTGGCGATGACGTCGCGCGGGAAAATCCTCTGCCGGTCAATCTCGGCGGCAATCGGCGCCAGTTCCGTTTCGGCAAAGTGGCGCGCGGAGGCGCGGATCAGTTTATGTTTCATGCACGGGTTGAACTGCAAATTTTATCCCCCGGATAAGTTTCCTAAAAAGTTCACTGGCATATAGAAAAAAGATGCGTTAAAGTCAACACAAGAATCGCGCGCGGAAGGACGAGGGGTGAACACGGCGCGCCTTCGGACGCCCCACGGCAAAAATGCCGGGCGCCCGCCGCATGATTAATTAAGGAGGACGACATGAAAAAAATCTCTATCGGACTGCTTGCGGCCCTTTTATTGTTTTCCTGGCTGCCTTTTGCCGACGCCCAGGAATACGGCAAAATCCGCGCGCTTCGCGAACGGGCCGCTTACGTGACCAAACAGAAAAACGATTTTGTCGTCCGCGTGCTCCGTTCCTACAAGATCCCGCATGAAACAAACGATCAGGGGGCCGTGGTCCGAATCAATATGGACGCTAAGTGGCTCGCCGTCACGGCCATCGAAATCGTCCCTGTCCTCACGGAAGGCGCAGACAAGAGCCGGCAGGTCACCGCGCACGAATTGTATTTCTTCACCGCCGACGGCATTCTGGACGTGATTTCGGCTCTGACCATCCGTTAGGGCCGGCGGGAAAGTTTGTCGCGCATGGCGGCGACCTTTTCCCGGTCCAGGTAATACTTGTTGTCGCCGGTTTTAACGATCAGACCGTCCTTGAGCAGCAGCGCCACGGCGCGGGGGCGCATGTTGCCTGTGCCGACGCGGAAAAAATTCTTCCGCTCGTCCTGCAGGCGCACGGCTTTGGAGGCTTTCACGGCGCCGGCCTCCTCCAGTTCGGAAAGAATCTTGAAGCAGACCCTGCGCAAGCCCCATCCGGCCGCGAACAGAACCAGAAAAACAAAAACGACAAATCCGACCAGCAGTAAAATAATCTGTAAATATACAGGCACGTCCTTTTTCCTTTTTTAAATCTTTCCTTCACCGGAGGCGGCCCGCGTCCGCAGACAAAATCCTTTTGACGGACGGCAAGCCTTCCTATCCCGACCGTTTGCCCGTCACCTTTTCGATTCTTACGCCGATAACGCAAACCCGGTCGAGTGCGTCGGCCGGAAAATCAAGCGGTTCGCCGGGGGCGTATTTCTTCATCAGCCGGATCAGCGCTTCTTCTTTTTCAGCGCGGTCTTCCACAAAAAACGCCCGGCCGAAACCGATGACGCTTTGGTAAGCCATTCCCCACGCGCAGGCAGTCTTTCCCTTAACGACTCCGCCCGGCAGATCAACTTCAAAACAAATGAAAGGATTTTTCCGCAGCATGTCTACTTTCAGGCCGGATTTCGCCGAGTGAAAGTAAAGATGCTTGGACGTGGCCGCAAAATTGACCGGCACCACGTAAGGCGAATTTTCCGCGGCCAGCGCAATCCGGCATACCGGCGCGCGCTGTAGAATCGCGTCGATTTCCCGCGGGTCGGTGATTTCCTTTTCCGAACGGCGCATCGTCACCCTCTCTTTCTCCGCCGGCGCAAAATCCGGATCTCCGAAGAACGCTTGGCAAGTCGGGGAAAGGTATGCTAAAAAGCAGCGCCTTAAGCGAATGGATACCCGGACTGCCGGAAATTTCCCTTATCCGATGGGGAGAAAAAAGTCGATGACTTTCTGGCGGGGATATGAGAAAGACGAAACCATGAACGACAAAACCGAGCAGGCCATAGGCGTTTTCGATTCCGGCATCGGCGGCCTCACCGTCGTGCGCGCGCTGATGGAGCGTCTGCCCTTCGAAAACATCGTCTACTTCGGCGATACGGCGCGCGTTCCCTACGGCGTCAAGTCCGTGGAAACGATCAACCGCTACGCGCTCCAGATTGCCGAATTCCTGCTCAAAAAAGACGTCAAGCTGCTGATCGTCGCCTGCAACACGATGGCGGCGGTGGCCTGCCAGGCGATCCGCGACCTGTCTCCCGTGCCCGTGCTGGAGGTCATCGGGGCCGGCGCGGCCAGCGCGGTCGGCGCGACGCAAAACAAGATCATCGGCGTCATCGGCACGCCCGCCACGATCAACTCGAACGCCTATGCGCGCGCTATTTCTCTGCTGGATCATGACGTCCGGATTTTTTCGCAGGCCTGCCCGCTGTTCGTGCCGCTGGTGGAAGAAGGCTGGTTTGAACACGAAGCCACGCGCCTGGCCGCCCTGGAGTATCTGAAACCGGTGAAAGCCGAAGGCATCGACACGCTCGTCCTGGGCTGCACGCATTACCCGCTTATCAAACCGCTCATCGCCGAAATCGTCGGACCGCAGGTCCGGCTCATCGACTCGGCGGAAGCGATGGCCGAGGAAGCGGCCGGCCTCATCAACGCCCGGCAGCTCGGCAATCCCTCCGGCCGTTCGCCGGATTACCTGTTTTGCGTGAGCGACGTGCCGTACCGTTTTCAGACAATCGGCGAACGCTTTCTCGGACGCACGCTGGCGCGCGTTGAAATGGTGAGGCTGTAAACGATGAAAATTCTTCTGGCCGGCTGCAACATTGATTACGACCTGATCCGCGAGCTCTCAGACCGCTCAGCCCTGGAGCAGGAGCTGACGCCGGAGACGATCTCCGCTGCCTATGCGCGCATCAGCCGCAGCCCCAAGCCGGTGGACGAGCTTCGGCGCGACGCGCGCGCCGAAGTGGAAAAGGCCCGCCGCTCCAACCGCAACATCGTTTTTGAAATGGGACACGCCTCGGTGGCCGAACACGCTGTCTTCAACATCGACGTTATCGGCGTCTCCCGCCTGCTGGTCGAGGAGATCGAAAAATTCCGCCTGTGCTCCTATACGGAAAAATCCCAGCGCTACGTGCTGTTCGATAAAGATTTTGTCGTGCCCGACGAAATTCGCGACGCGGGACTGGCCGATGTTTTCTGCGCAACGGTCGACCGGCAAAACGATTTTTATCACCGTCTTTACGAAGACCTGCGACCCTACGTTTACGAGCAAAACAAGGATCTCGCGGCCGATCCCGCCAACAAGTCCCTGCTGGAAGGCTGGGCCAAGGAAGACGCGCGCTATGCCATTGCGCTTGCCACCGAGACGCAGCTGGGCATGACTGTGAACGCCCGCAACCTGGAGCTGATGCTTCGGCGGCTTGCGGCGCTGCCGCTGGCCGAGGCGCGCCTCTACAGCGAGAAACTTTACGCGGCGACGAAAGACATCGCGCCGTCGCTGATCCGCTACACCCGGGCCACGGATTACGACCGGCTGACGCGGCGGAATCTGCGCACGCTCTGCGCGCCCATTGCGCCCGCCCCCATCCATCGTTCGTCTGCCTCCGTCCGCCTGCTGGAGGCTGCGCCCGACGCCGATACGCGCAGTGCGGCCGCGCTCATCTTCGCTGCGTCCGGTCTGACATACGACACTTGCCTGGCGCGCGCCAAACGCCTGACCGCGCGCGAAGCGCGGGCGCTCTTTGAAACCGTCTTCGCCGGCATGCAGCCATACGACGCGGCGCTGCGGGAGCTCGAAGCCATCGACCTGCTTTTTGAACTGGCGCCGAGCGCCAGTTGCTTCGCGCAGCTCAAGCGCCACCGCATGGCTACACTGCTGTGCCAGGACTATGATCCGGACCTGGGGGTGACGGTCCCCCCCTCCGTCAAGGCCGTGGGTCGCTACCGGGATTTCATGGCCGTCATCCGGGAAACCAACCGCGTCTACAACCTTCTTTGCGCCAAAAATCCCGCCGCGGCGGCTTACGTGCTCACCAACGCGCACCGCCGGCGCGTGCTTCTGAAGATCAACGCCCGGGAAATGTATCACGTCGCCCGCCTGCGGGCGGACGCCCATGCCCAATGGGACATCCGCCGGATGTCCGAAAAAATGCTCGGGCTGGCCCGCCGGGTCATGCCGCGGACACTCGCGATGGCTTGCGGAAAAGACGGCTTTGCCGCGCGGCGTCAAAAAGCATTTGCCCGGAAATAATCCCGGGGCCCCGGACGGAATCTCATGACTCCAAAAACAAAGCTGCCCATCGTCCTTCTGGCCACCACCATCAGCTCGTTTACGACCCCTTTCATGGGCTCGTCCGTCAACGTCGCCCTGCCGATGATCGGCCGCGACTTTTCCATGACCGCCTTGTCTTTAAGCTGGGTGGCTTCCTCTTTTCTTCTGGCCGCGGCCATCACGCTGGTGCCGCTGGGACGCCTGGCGGACCTGTATGGCCGCCGGCTTTTTTTTCTCGCGGGATCGCTGATCTTCGCCCTGTCTTCCTTCCTGTGCATCTGGGCGCAGACCGAAGGCCTCTTTATCGCCCTGCGTGTCGTGCAGGGCGTGGGCGGTGCGATGATCTTCAGCACCGGCACGGCCATGCTGATCTTTGCCTATCCGGCCGACCGGCGCGGCAGGATTCTCGGCATCAACATCGCTGCGGTTTACGTCGGACTTACGGTCGGACCTTTCATCGGCGGCCTTTTGACAGAACACCTGGGCTGGAAAACTCTTTTCATTTTCAACGCAGTCCTGGGGCTGGCGGCGGCCGGCCTGGCCTCGCGGATACCCCGCGAAGGAAAGCCCGCCGCCCACGGCGAAGCATTCGATCTGACCGGCTCCTTTCACTACGGGCTTTCCCTGTTCGCCCTGATGTTCGGGTTTTCCCGTCTGCCCTCCTGGTCCGGCTTCCTTCTCATTGCCGTTGGACTGGTCTGTTTCGTTCTCTTTCTCCGCCGGCAGCTTCACCACCCGTTTCCGCTCATTGACATCGCGCTGTTTCGGGACAACCGGGTCTTCGCCCTTTCCAATCTGGCGGCGCTCATCAACTACTCGGCCACGTTTGCGATCACCTTTCTCTTGAGCCTGTATTTGCAGCATGTCAAACTTCTGACGCCCGTTCAGACGGGACTGGTGCTGGTGGTTGAACCCCTCCTGCAGGCCGTTTTTTCGCCCGCCGCCGGACGTTTCTCCGACCGCTATGAGCCGCGGATCATCTCCTCTGCCGGCATGGCGCTGACGGTCATCGGCCTTACCGGATTGATCTTCATCGGCGCCGGAACGCCCCTGTCCTACATTCTCCTGTGCCTGGCCCTGCTGGGGATCGGTTTTGCGCTGTTCTCCTCACCCAACGTCAACGCAATCATGAGTTCGGTGGATCAGAAATTTTACGGCATCGCTTCGGCGACGCAGGCGACAATGAGACTGGTGGGGCAGAGCTTCAGCATGGGCATCGCCATGCTGGTCTTCTCCTGGATCATCGGCAACCATACCATTTCGCACGAAAACAGCAGGCTTTTCCTCGCGAGCGCCCGGCTGATCTTCGCTCTGCTCGCCGTTATCTGTGTTTTCGGCGTTTTCGCTTCGCTGTCGCGCGGGCGCCTGCATTCCAATCCCCGGGAGGACCAGCCGGGATGCTGCGGAGCAAGGCAAAGATGAAAACGACAGGGATCAGTTTTGCAATCGGCCTCGCCGCCGGACTTTTCGGCGGCCTCATCGGCATGGGCGGCGGCATTGTCATGATCCCGCTGCTGGTCGGATGGTTCGCCCTCGATCAGTGCCGCGCGCAGGGGACGTCCCTGGCGGTGCTCGTTTTTACGGGTGTCAGCGGGGCGCTGACGTACGGCTATGCCGGGCAAATCGACTGGAACGCCGCTTTGATCCTCGCGGTTCCGGCCGTCCTCACTGCCGCAGCCGGCGCGCGCCTTGCCGACCGCCTTCCCGGGTGGCAACTGAAAAAAGTTTTCGGCGCCTTTCTCATTTTTTGCGCCGTGCTGCTTCTGCTCAAACCCGTTTTGGCAAGCCCGCTCGGCGGGCTGCCCGATTGCGCCTCGTTTTTCATCCTCCTTGTTACGGGCGCCGTGACGGGATTTCTTTCCGGTTTGATCGGCGTGGGCGGCGGAGCGATCATGGTACCCGCGCTGATTCTTCTGGCGGGCTTCACGCAGCACGCCGCACAGGGCACCTCCCTGCTCGTCATGATTCCCACCGGCCTGGCCGGCGCCTTTACCCACTGGCGCCTGGGTAATGTGGCCGGCCGGCTGCTTGTCGGCATGGTGCCGGGCATTCTTCTCGGCGCCTTTTTCGGCGGGATCACGGCACAGTTCATTCCGGAGGCGCCGCTGCGCTGCCTGTTCGTTCTGGCGGCCATTTACATGGGCTGGCGCTATGCCCGGGCTGCCGAACCTGCGTCCTGCTGATCGGCAGAGGACGAGTCCGAAGGCGTAAAATACCGGTTTATCCCTCCCGGGGTTCTATGCTACACAGAAACACGGCAGGAAACCGGCAGGAAGGCCCGGGGCCCCATACACTACGGTTGGTTTTTCCCATGAAGAATGAGCATAAAATATCTTACCTTGAGGAAAGGATCCAGCTTCTGGAGTCTGAAATCGAAAAGCTGACAAAGGAAAACCGCCTCCTTTCGGAAAAACAGGGCATTCAGAATACCATCCTGGAAAAATCGCTGGGCGGTTACTACATCCTCCTGGAGAGAGAATTCCGTCTGATCAATCCCATCATTGCCTCTTATACGGGGTACGCGCAGGAAGAAATCATCGGAAAACCGGCGGATTTTCTGATTCATCCCGAAGATAAAGAGAGTGTTAAGAAAAATGCCTTCGCCATGAAAACCGGATCGCTGGTCATACCCTACGAATATCGCATCGTCACCAGGCAAAATGAAATCCGGTGGGTTCTGGAGGTGGTTGCCTCGATTACGTTTGAAGGAAAACAGGCCGTTCTGGGAAGCGCGATGGACATCACACAGCAGAAGATGACGGAAAAAAAGCTGATGGAGTCGGAAAACCTCTACCGCACGATTTTTGAAACGACGGGAACGGCTACCGTCATCATTGAAGATGATAAAACCCTGTCTCTGATCAACTCGGAATTCGAAAAAGTGACCGGTTACAAGATAAAAGATTGGGAGGGAAAGAGGACCTGGGTAGACCTGATTGATGAAAGAGACCGCAGCAGGCTGGAAGAATATCACCGCCTGAGGCGCATTGATCCCGAGTTGGCCCCCCGGACGTATGAATTCCGTCTGGTGGACAGCCAGGGGAACATTAAAAACATGCTGAGCGCAAACTGCCTCATTCCCGGAACAAGAAAGCACGTCTGCTCGGTCATCGACATTACGGAACTTGAGGAAAAAGGAAGCGAACTGCTCGTCAAGACCCACAAACTGGAGGAACTGAACACCGCTTTGAGAGTAATGCTGAAGCAACGGGCGGAAGATCGTGAAGAACTGGAACAGACGCTCATGTCCAGCATTAAGGAGTTAATTATGCCTAATCTGGGAAAACTGCGCAAGGCGGGCTCTGAACAAAGTCGCCAAATCTATCATGATCTCATCGCCTCCAACCTGGAAGAAATGTTTTCGCCCTTTTCGCGAAAACTATCCAATCGTTTCAGAAGCCTGACAACAACGGAAATCCAGGTGGCACACCTGATCAAAGACGGAAAGAACAGCAAAGAGATCGCAGATGTCTTAAGTGTTTCGAGCAGTGCCGTCGATGTCTACCGGTACCGCATCCGTAAAAAAATGGGGATAAACAACCAGAAAGTGAATCTCCGCTCCTATCTTTTAAGCCTTCCCTAGGTAATTCCATACATATCTTGTATGGAAACGGTATTGATTATTTCACATTGACACAAAAGTTTTGATGTAATAAAAGTGCACGCTATGAAATAAATGCTGAGGTGATGTCCTGCTCGAATGAATCACGGCGATGCATACTGGTTATGATGAGGAGTTGAGATTTTCTTAAGGAGAAATATGGTCTTTACCAATTTTAACCTCAGAAATTCAAACGTCTTGACATATCCAGGTCATTCCCGTTTAAAAATGGCAACGTAAGCGAAGCTGTACCAGATGTAATCAACCCTTCTATTTCCAACCGTAGGAGCGTGTGATCTCATGGACATGAAGCGTGCGTATTACGAGGATATCGAGCTTTTCAAAAGCGGGACCATTCTTTTCTGGACAATCGTTCTGATGGTCGCGCTCTTCACCCTTCCCCTCATAGCAACCAATTATTACTTATACCTTTTCAATCTCATCATGGTTCATGTGATTCTTGCCGTGGGTCTCAATATTCTGGTCGGCTCGACCGGACAGATATCCCTGGGCCATGCCGGTTTTTTTGCCATCGGCGCTTACGCAACAGTGCTTTTAATGACAAAACTGAGCATTCCCTTTTTCCCGGCGCTCATCCTTGCAGCCTTTATCGCGGCCTTTTTCGGATTCATTCTGGGCCTGCCGGCCCTGCGATTGGAAGGGCCGTATCTGACGATCGCCACACTGGCTTTCGGTCTGGCCATCATGCACATTATCGGCCATATGGAAGTGTTCGGCGGCCGCTCAGGCCTCAGGGCGCCTGATCTGAATATCGGAATTCCACAACTGGGTTGGAATCTCACCCTCACCACAGACTTTAGCAAGTATTATCTCGTTCTCATCATCGCCATCCTCATGGTCCTGGGAGCTGTTAATATTTTAAAAACAAAAGTGGGGCGCGCTTTTGTCGCCATCCGGGACAGCGACATCGCCGCCGAAGTGATCGGCATCAACCTTACGATTTACAAAACCCTGTCCTTTGCCGTCAGCGCCTTTTATGCCGGTATTGCCGGCGGTCTTTTTGCCTTCGTTCTCGGATTTTTCGATCCCATCACCTTCAACATGTTTCTGTCGATTTATTTTCTGGTCATGATTGTCGTGGGGGGGCTGGGCTCGATCATGGGCTCCATTACGGGAGCGGCCTTTATCACCTACCTGATGTACGCCCTTTTCAAGAACATCAAGGACGTTCCCTACGTCGGAGATTTCCTGACGGCCATTTCGCAGCGCTGGCTGTCCATCACGGGAATGGATAACTTAAGCGCCATCGCCCTGGGGTTTGTCATGATCGGCATCATGATTTTTGAACCGATGGGAATCTTCGGCGTCTGGATCCGAATAAAAAAATACTGGAAAACCTGGCCTTTTTAAATCCGTTAGCACACCGGAAGCGTTCAGCGACGATTGCTTTTAGGAGTGGGATACACCGGATGGAATCTTCTAAATGGTCAAAAACGGAAAACCGGATGAAATAGGGGGAAGATATGCCTTTCGAACAACTGTTGATTGAAGGATTGGCGATGGGAGCCTGCTACGGTCTTTTTGGCTTGGCAGTCGTCATTATCTATAAAACGTCGGAGGTCATGAACTTTGCCGCAGGAGAAATGGCCATGTTTTCCACTTTTATTGTTTTTCACCTGCTGACGTTTTATCATTGTCCCTTCTGGGTGGCTCTGCTTGCGGCTATTGTGTTTGCTGCCTTGCTGGGCATTCTGGTCCAGTACTTTTTCCTCAGGCCGGCTAAAAATCCGACGCTTCTGAGTCTGATCGTTATCACGCTGGGCGTGGAGATGCTGCTGATGGGTTTTGCCAGTTGGAAATGGGGCGCAGAACAACAGGAATTTTCTCTTCCGATATCCTACATGGTCACATACGAACCCATCAAGGGATTTATCATCAGCCAGTGGGCTTTGGCGGTCTTTATCATTGCCGCCGTCGTCATGGTTTTCCTGTATTTTTTCTTCAATCGCACCAGCCTGGGAACAGCCATGCGGGCAACCCAGCAAAACAAGCACGCAGCTAAAATCATGGGCATCAACACGGACCGTGTCTTTGCTTTTTCCTGGGCCTTCAGCTCGGTCATCGGACTCATCGCCGCCGTGCTGCTCACCGCCAAAACCATTCTGGATCCGCAGTTCATGATGGAGCCGTTCTTAAAAGCCTTCGCCGCCGCGGTTCTGGGCGGACTCATGAGCATTCCCGGCGTATTGATCGGCGGCGCCATCATGGGGCTTTTAGAAAATTTCTTCGGTTATGCCTGGCCGGTCTGGAAACCGATTACAGCTTTTATCGTCATCGTTTTGGTGCTCTGCGTCCGCCCCAGCGGCTTGTTCGCAAAACACTGGGTGAAGAAAGTGTAGGCAGCATGAACGCAATATTTTCCGGTATGACAAGACCCATGGCAAGGCTGCGGCGGCAGATGACGCCCCGCACCCCTTGGAGAATTCTCTTATTCCTGCTTGCTTCTGTTCCGGTCTTGTGTCTGACTCCGAATGCCTTTTGCGGGTCAGCCGTTGATCGCGAGGAAAAAGCGGTGCTCCAGGCCGCCCGAAAATTTCTCGATGCGGAAGTCCGCCGGGATTATCCTGCCGTGTACGCCTGTTTCGCCCCGTCATCCGCTTATCTCCGGACGCATACGTATCGGCAGTATCTGGCCGAAGCCCAAGCCGCCCCGTATTCCGTCGTGGCTTATCAGATCGTCCGGGTGAGCTACATCGAGGACAATAAAAATCCCAAGAGCATCACCACCGCGAGCAGAATCGCCCAGGTGGAAGTGGAAGTGACGTTTGCCTATGAAGGCACCGACCGGCAATCGGTTGTCAATATCGGCTTCATTTTTCTCAAGGAAGGAGGCAGGTGGTACAAAAGCTAGACGCTTCACAAAGACCGGTAAGGATGTCCGTTTTTTTCACAAACAGTGTTACCCCGACGGACATTTGTCGATGACAACGAAAACGTTTTGCATGTCACTAACTAAGGAGGAAGGGCTATGGATTTGAAAAGAATAACGAGGGTTATGCTTGTTTGTCTGTTTGCCGTTTTTTTGTTTACTCAAGCCGGGCAAGCGGCAGCGGAGCGCGGGTTTGACGACAAGGAAATCCGTATCGCCGCCTGGGGGCCTCAGACGGGTCCGGCGGCGCCGTGGGGCGCCGTGGCGCGCGGCAGTAAACTCCTTTTCGATATTGTCAACGAAGAAGGCGGCATTCACGGCCGCAAAATTAAATTCTTCGTGCGCGATGACCAGTACAATCCTTCCCAGACCGTCGCCGCCGTTAAAGAACTGATTGAACGGTACGGCATTTTCGCCTTTGTCGGCGGCGTGGGCACGGCCTGCTGTCAGTCCGTTTACAAAATCCTTCTCGATAATAAAATCATCTGGATTTCCCCCTGCTCCGGCGCCCGGTCGTTTTGGGATCCGCACAATCCCTACCTGTGGAACATCTGGCCGACGTATGAAGACGACGCCAGCATCCTGGCCAAATTTGCCGTCGAAAAAAAGAAATTTAAGAAGATTGCCATGTTGTATAACAACGATGACTACGGCCTGGATGCTCTGGATTCGGTAAAATACCGCCTGAGCAAGTATAAAATGGAACTGGTGGCCGCGCTTCCCGTTGAGCCCACCGAGCGCGATCTTTCCTCGCAGGTGGCCAAACTGAAAGCCTCCGGCGCCGAAGCGGTCATCGGCTTTTGCGCTCCGACCCAGGCGGCCATTGCCCTGAGAACCAGCGTCTCTCAGGGATTCCGTCCGCAGTGGTTCCATTCCTACAACCTGTCGGATTATCCGCTCATGAACAAGATCACCGACGGTTTGTGGTCCAAGGAAGCCGTGATTTCCAGCGCGTTCTTTATTCCGTCCTTTGCCGATCATCCGCTGATCAATAAGTATCGAAAGGCCCAGGAAAGACTGGCGCCCACGGAGCGCTGGGGCATCTTCTATCAGGCCGGAATCGTCGTCGGGGAACCTCTGCTTGAGGCGATGAAAAAGGCGGGCAAAAACCTGAGTACGGAAGCGGTAAAGAAGGAACTGGACAGCCTGAAGAATTTCCAGGGCGTCGGTCCGAAAATTACCTGGAAGCCCAACTATCACAAGGCCCCCCGGTCGGTTCAGATCTGGCAGGCCGGACCCAAAGGAGAAAATATCGTCCTTCAGGATTGGACGGAAAACGAGATCAGCCGGCACTAAAACGGCGTCCCCATCTTGCGGGGGCGGACTTTTCACGCCCCCGCAAGACCTGACCTTTTTGGACAGACAAGAGGAAAAGCAATGGGCTATTTCGATATCGAACATTTGAGCATCAGTTTCGGCGGCTTGAAAGCCGTTGATGATATCAGCTTCAGTGTTGATAAAAATGAAATCTTCTCCATCATCGGTCCCAACGGATCGGGAAAGACAACCATCTTTAATCTGATCAGCGGGATCTATCATCCCAACGAAGGCACCGTTAAACTGGAAGGAGAAAACCTGGTGGGGAAAACTCCCGACCGAATCGCCCGAAAAGGTATTGCGCGCACTTTTCAGAACATTGAACTGTTTGCCAACGCCACGGTGATGGACAACCTCATGCTGGGCCGCCACATTTTTATGGACACGGGCGTTTTCAGCGGCGCTTTCATGTGGGGCAAGCGCTCGCGGGCCGCCCGGGAAGAAATCGCCCATCGCGAAAAGGTGGAGCACATCATCGATTTTCTGGAGCTGCAATCCGTCCGGGACCAGTTTGTCGGAAGCCTCGCCTACGGCAAGCGAAAGCTGGTGGAGGTCGGACGCGCGCTGGCGCTGGAGCCCAAAATCATGCTGCTCGACGAGCCGTCGGCGGGCATGAATACGGAAGAGAAAGACGACCTCACCATCTGGATCAAGGACATCCGGGAAGATTACAATGTGACGATCCTGCTGATCGAGCACGACATGAACATGATCATGGGGATATCCGATCGCATTTTTGCCATGAGCCAGGGGCAGAAAATCGTTTTGGGACCTCCGCGGGAGGTTCAGAAGCATCCGGAAGTCATCAGAGCTTACCTCGGAGAGGAGGGAGCGGCCTAATGCTGAAAGTAAAAAACATCGAGACCTGGTACGATCTGATCCGCGCCTTGCACGGCATATCTTTTGAGATCAAGCAGGGCGACGTTGTCGCTCTCCTGGGGTCCAACGGCGCCGGAAAAACAACGACGCTGAAAACGATCATGCGCCTTTTTTACGATCTGAAAGAAGAACAGCCGGAGAAGGGAACCATCGAATTTCTGGGGGAGCGCATCGACCGGAAGGATACCGCGGATATCGTGAAAATGGGTATCGGCTACGTCCCGGAAGGACGGGAGGTGTTTCCCGAACTCACCGTGCTGGAAAATATCATGATGGGCGCGTATACCCGGAAAGACCGGAAAAACATCAAAAATGATCTGGAAAACGTTTATCACCATTTCCCCATCTTGAAATCGCGAAGCAACCAGCAGGCGGGGCTGATGAGCGGCGGCGAGCAGCAAATGCTGGCCATCGGCCGGGCGCTGATGAGCCGCCCCAAACTGCTCATGCTCGACGAACCGTCGTTGGGGCTCTCTCCGCTCCTGACCAAGGAAATATTCACCATCATCAAGAACATCAACGAAAAAGACGGCGTGACCATTTTCCTGGTAGAGCAAAACGTCAACATGGCGCTGAAATATTCCAAGTTCGCCTATCTGCTGGAAAACGGCCGGATCGTCCGGGCCGACAAACCGGAGGTTCTCCGGGAAGACCAGGACATCAAGGAATTCTACCTGGGAATCGCGACGGAACAGTCGATTAAAGGATACAAGCGTTATCGCAGAAAGGTCCGCTTCCGTTGACCCGGGGTTGAGGGAAGATGAAAAGGACATGAGTTGACGGTTCTAAAATGATCAAGGAGAAACTATGACGGAGTCATTGGCAAGTAAGACGTTACCCAAGGCATTTCTGAACATGGTCAAAAAGCAGCCGGATCACATTGCCATGAGAAGAAAGGATTACGGCATCTGGCACGATATCACCTGGAAAGAATATTTCGAAAACGTCAAGCACGTGACCCTCGGCCTGCACGCTCTGGGCGTCAAGTACAGGGACCATGTCGCCATCATCGGAGAAAACCGGCCGGAATGGCTTTATTCGGCGCTGGGTATCGTCTGCGCGGGCGGCGCCTGGGTGGGCGTTTACACGACCAATCCGGTGGCGGAATGCGAATACGTCGTGGGCCATTCCGACGCCGTGGTTTATATCTGTGAGGATGAAGAACAGCTGGACAAGGCTCTGGCTTTCCGCTCCAAAACGCCGATGCTGCGCAAACTCATTGTCTGGGAAATGGAAGGCCTCAAGCATTTTGAAGATCCCATGCTGATGAGCTTCGATCAGCTGCTAGAGCTCGGCAAAAAAGAAGACCGAAAAAATCCCGACCTCTTCACGCAGCTGACCGAACAGGCGCAGCCGGACGACATCGCGGGAATTATTTATACCTCGGGAACCACCGGACCGCCGAAGGGCGCGCTTCTGGCGCATGAAGGCTATCTGTGGATCGCCCACTCCGCCGCCCAGGTTACTCCGCTGACGAACGAAGACGAAACGATATCCTTTCTGCCGCTTAACCACGTCTACGAGCAAATCTTCGACATCATGTACCACCTGTCCGTGGGACAAATCGTCAACTTTACCGAAAACACGGACACCGTCATGGCGGACATGATGGAAATTTCACCCACCATGTTTCACGCCGTTCCCCGCATCTGGGAAAAATACTACTCCGGCATTGTGCTCAAAATGGCCGACGCGACCTGGCTTAAGCGCACCCTCTACGACGTTGCCGTCAAGATCGGAACACGCTATAACAATATCGCCCTGGCCAAGAAAAAAGTCCCTCTCGGGCTCGCGTTGTCCTACTATATCGCTTACTTTGTCGTCTTCCGGAAACTGAAAGAGCGGCTGGGCTTTGACCGCGTCAAGGTAGGTGTTTCCGGCGCCGCACCCATTTCCCACGAGATTCTCAAGTTCTTCCAGAGCATCGGCATTCCGATCCGCGAAGGCTACGGCATGACCGAAACCACCGGCATCACGCACATGTCGAGTGAAGTGGATTTTAAAGTGGGAACCGTCGGCAAGGCCATTCCGGGTACGGAGGTCAAAATTGCAGAAGACGGAGAGATCCTTGTCAAACATCCGGGCATTTTCAAGGGATACTACAAAGATGAAGAGAACACCCGGGAGGCCCTGGTGGACGGCTGGATGCATACCGGCGATGTGGGCATGATTGACGAAGAAGGTTATCTCAAACTGACCGACCGCAAGAAAGACCTGATCATTACGGCGGGCGGCAAGAACGTCGCGCCCCAGTATCTGGAGAACCTTCTGAAATTCTCGCCCTACATCAACGACTCCGTCGTCATCGGCGACCGCCGGAAATACCTGTCGGCGCTTATCGTCCTCGACGAGGAGAATGTCACCAAGTTCGCCCAGGACAACAAAGTCCAATTTACGACGTATGCCTCCATGACCCGCGCGCCGGAAATCGTTGCCCTCATTCAGGAAGAAATCAACAAGGTGAACAACCAGGTGTCCCGTGTGGAAAACATCCGCAAATTCCGGATCATCGACAAAAAGCTCTACACGGAGGACGGGGAAGTCACCCCGACCATGAAAGTCAAGAGAAAATCCATCAACGCGCAATTCAAAGACTTGATTGAAAGCATGTATCGGGAAGGCGAATAACCTTCTGTTCCTGATGCCCGGGGCAGGATGCCCCGGGTCCCCCTGGTGCAAACAATCAGACGAGCGACCGCGGACCGGGCCTTTTTCTCTGTGCCTTTTTCTCTGCTGCCCGGGCGCTTTTTTTGTGGTAGAATACACTAAAGTTCAAAATGATATTTCCTCCTCCCTCTGCTGCGGTAAAAAATCCGGAATTTCGCTTCTCGGCCGGGACCGGTTTCTGGAAACTCTTTAACCCCGTCAATCGGAGCAAAGGAGGTCGCCCATGCCAGCAAGAAAATTAAAGGAATTTTTAGACAGTGAGTCGGTCAAATACGTAAAAATCGCGCATTCGCCGGCCTACACGGCCCGGGAACTCGCCCAGTCGCTGCACATCAAGGGAAGCATGGTGGCAAAAACCGTAATCGTTTACATCCGGGAGAAAATGGCCATGGCGGTGCTGCCGGCCAATCATTCCATTGATTTCGACCGCTTCCGGAAAGCCGTCGGCGAAGAAGATATCCGGCTGGCCACCGAAGGACAATTCAGGGGGATGTTTCCGGATTGCGAAGTCGGGGCCATGCCCCCGTTCGGAAACCTTTATGGAATGGACGTTTACGTGGACCAGCATTTGACCGAGGACGAGGACATCTTTTTCAACGCCTGCTCGCATTCGGAGCTGGTCCGGATGTCTTACCAGGATTTCGAAAGACTGGTGAAGCCCAAGGTAATCAAGATTGCCTGAGGCAGGCCGCCTGTGCCGGGCACTGAAGTCACCGGTTGTTTCTCCCGATGTCCGGAGTCACATCCTGAAAGCAGCCGTCATGCGGATGGCTGCTTTTTCTTTTTTCCCCCGTCCCCCATTGATAAGCAGGGGCTTGATTTTTATTTGGTCTTTCTATATGAAAGCCGCCGGAAAAGCCGGTTCAGCGACGGAACCGCTCTTTTCGAAAACGGTCGGAAAAATATGGAAACGGACATCCCAGAGCTTCTCGGGCGGGGGGAGGGAAAGACGGAATGGAACCCCTGCATGAGCTGCGGCGCCTGCTGCGCGGTTTTTCGCGCGTCTTTTTACCGGGCCGAGGCAGGCGACGCCACCGAAGGGGGCGTGCCGGTTCAGCTCACCGAAAGAAACACCGCGTTTCGCCGGGCCATGCGCCGGACCGGCCCGCCGGACTCGCGCTGCATCGCCCTTCTGGGAACGCCGGGGCAAAGCGTCCGCTGCGCCATTTACGGCAGCCGCCCTTCCGTCTGCCGCACCTTCGATCCCTCCTGGAAAGTCGGAGAAGAAAATCCCCGCTGCAATAAGGCCAGGGCTAGAATCGGTCTGGCGCCCCGCTCTCCAAATACGCTGCCTCTGCCTAAAGCCGCCTGAAGCGCCGGCTTTTACAAATACCCTTTCACCTTGTCCATGACCAGTTTTGCAAAAGCCTGCGCGTCTTTATCGGAAATGCGTTCGCGGCTGGCGGAAAATATAAAGCTGAGCCGGCCCCGGAATGTCCGGAGAGTCATGGCGAGCGGATTATTGTACGTGACTCCGAGACTGGTGTAAATGTCCAGAAATTCCATGCCGCCGATCCGGTCAATCTCCGTTTCTCCGGTCGGTTTTCCTTCGGCGATTTTCGGCCAGACAACGCCGACGTTGGAAAGAGAAAAAGAAATTTTGTAATCCAAGACCGGCCGCAAAACCGGATAGCGGAGGGCGACCGGCAGGATTCTTCCCGCCTTCATGGCCGTCGTGCTCAGCCATTTGAGCGCCGCGTCAACTCTATCTTCAATCAGCCGTTTGCGGTAGCGAATGACGTGATCGAGCAGCGCCTGCGGGTCCTTCCTGTCTTCGGGCCGGCTGGGAATGACGACGGCGCTGAGCGGAATACTGTGCCCCGCCGTTTGGTTCCCGGTCCGGCGCGGCCGCTGGTTGACGGCCAGCATGTGATGCATGATGTTCGGCGGACACCCGCGGTTTTCATTCCACTCCTGCAACGCCAGTTTGGCCGCGGCAAGACACAGATCCGACACAGTGCCGCCGCTGCGCCTGGATCGGTCGCGCAGCGCCTTTTGCGCCAGCGGATCGTCATCATAACAGCGGATCATTCTGCGGCCCGCCGACGCCTCCGGCACCCCGATAATCTGCGTGCTTCGAAATACCGGATAACGAATCGCCTGCGCCAGCATTTCCTTGATCACAGGCCCCAGGCGCGGCGGGCGAGCATCCACGGCTGTTTTGGCCTGGGAATGGATGGCGGCCACAGAAGACCAGGAGGGCCGGCTTCCCGTGACCAGACGGTGATAATCGCTGAAAAGCTCGCGCAGATAATCATAGAGCCCGCCTCCATCCATGGCGCAGTGGTGCCAGGATACGGCAAAAAAACCGGAATTTTCCGGCAGCAGAAAAAGAAAAAACCGCAGAGGGAAATCCTCCATCAGATCCCGCCGATACCTCAGCAGGGTGGGCTCCATCCGCTGCTGAATCCATTCCTCCATATCGTTTGGCTTTTCTTTCAGATGGCGCAGGTCGGTCACGCTGAGCGGACAGAATTCGTCGTCGGGCTGCCAGCAAAGCGTTTGCCAAAGCCCCCGGGACGAAATCACCAGGCGCGAAGAAAAAACCGGCGCGAGCGGAAGCGTATTGTGCAGGGCCTTTTCCAGGGCGGCAGCATCGCATGCTCCCTGAAAGAGAAACGCCGTCCAGCCCGTTGAAGGAAAACCGTCTCGCTCCCAGATCAGAAAGAGTTCAGCGGAGGGATTGAGCGGAATCAACGGCTTGTGCGCAGTTCGTTTGTTCAAGATATTATTTGAGATGATTGACCCATCCTTTTTCCGGAAACGGCCGGTTATCTTTTTCCCCCAAGGACCTAATCATGACCGAAACGGCCTGTCAAGCCGGGCAAACAGCCGCCAATGAAAACGCAGCCGCAGAACAGACCTGTTTGACTTCCGGGCCGTTCATCCTGTATTCTTCAGGCATTGAAACGCCAGGAGAGCCTGATGCCTGTTTACAGAATTCCGATCGGCAAACTCAGTCCCGAAGCCATGAAAGGGATCATCGACGAATTCATCTCCCGGGACGGCACCGATTACGGCGCTGTCGAGGCTTCCTTCGATGTCAAATTCCGGCAGATCAAGCGCCGGCTGGAAAACGGTTCGGCCGTTCTCGTTTATGACGACGAAACCGAAACCACCAATATCTTCCCGGCCGATGATCCCCTCCTGAAAAAGCTGGATCCCTGAGCCGACGGTTTTTCAGCTTTTCAATTCCGGTCAAAAAACGTATAAGGACAACGAAAAACCGAAACAAACCGACCCTGTCCGTTGACGGTGCACAGGGAACAAACGCTCAGGAGGAGCCCATGATTGCGTTTTGCGGATTGGATTGTTCGAAATGCGAAGCTTACCTCGCAACGCAAAAAGACGACGATAGCAAAAGATCGGAAGTGGCCCAAAAGTGGTCGGCCCTTTATCACAGTGAAATTTCGCCGGGCCAGATCAACTGCGACGGCTGCAAATCGAGCGGGCGCTTATTCTTCCACTGCGAAAATTCATGCGAAATTCGTAAATGCTGCCAATCCAAAGGCGTCGACACCTGTGCCTCCTGTTCCGAGTACGCCTGCTCAACCCTTTCGGCCTTCATCAAGCTGGCGCCCGAGGCGGGCAGGATGCTGGAAAAACTGCGTCAATAAAAAATTTCCACCTGCCGGGCAGGCGTGAGAGCAGATATCTCAATAAGTGTCTGCGATAAGAGCTTAAGAAAAAACCAGGGAGCTTCCCCGGACGGGGAAGCTCCCTGGTTTATTTATGATGTTTTAACGGTAATCTTTTTCCCGGCCCTTGCGCCTTCCAGCCAAGGGATCTCAATGTTGAGAACGCCGTTTTTAAACTTCGCTTCCACTTTTTCCTGATTGATGCCTTCGGGAAGAGCGATGCTTCTCTGGAAGGAGCCGTAACTGGTTTCTTTGTACCAGTAATCATCATCTTTTTCCTCCTTTTCTTCCTTCTTTTCACCCCGGATCGAAAGAACACCGGGCGTGAGGGTTACATCAATATCCTTTTCTTCGATACCAGGCAGTTCGGCTTTGACATGAATTTTCTCGTCGTCTTCCCAGACGTCGATGCTGGGTTCGAAACCGAACTCCCGAATGCGGTCGAAAGGCTCCAGGCCGAAATCCCCGAAGAAATCGCCAAACAGTCTATTCATCTCCCGTTGAATCGGTAAGAACGGACGCTCTCCAGCTTGACGCAGGGCTTTGTCGTTCTTACGCCGTACGGCAGGCAGCAGGTTTTTAATCATAATCCATCCTCCTTTCCAACGAACAACAACAATTTAATATCATTAACTAATTGACCTATTCAGCCTTAAAGTAATCATTGAAAAAAAACTTGTCAAGGGGGCTCGGAGCCGGCAGGTCCCGCCGCCTGCGCAGGCGCCGGATTGAAGAACCGGCCGACAATCTGATTGACAGCCCCGCCGCTAGTGCCTATACTTCCGCAAACGCAAATCACAAGGACCCCGGAAGAAAAAATGCAGCAAATCCATCGCTATGAACTTCTCGTGCCCAAAGAAGCGGAAGACCAGAACGGGCATGTCAACAACGTCGAATACCTGCGCTGGATGCAGGACGCGGCCATGCAGCATTCGGAAATAACCGGCTGCACCGCCGCCACGAACGCCGCCGGCGCCACCTGGGTGGTGCGCACGCATAAAATCGAATACTTCAAGCCGGCGTTCGCAGGCGACCGGGTGGTAATCGTCACCTGGATTGCCGATTTCCGGCGCGTGCAGTCTTTGCGCAGATATAAAATCACCCGCCCGGCGGACGATGCCCTTTTGGCCGAGGGAGAAACAAACTGGGTTTTCGTGGACGTCCACAAGGGCACGCTGCGCTCCATTCCCAGGGAGGTCAAGGCCGCTTTCGAACTGCTGCCCCGGGAAAAGGAAGCGGAAATTCCCGAACGTTCACGTTGAATATTTTATTGACCTGATTTACTCTTTTTTCATGCGCCGGACCGCCGTACATCCAGCGCAAGCGCCGGTGCGGTAATTCTTTATCAAACCTTTTTTCACAAGTAAAAAGAGAGGTCCCAGCCATGGCCAGAGTGGAACTAAGCGTGAACACGCAGGCGCCCGATTTTACCCTCACCGATTACACCGGTCAAAGCGTATCCCTTTCCGATAACACGGGAAAGAAAAACATTCTGGTCGTTTTCAACCGCGGTTTTCTGTGACCCTTCTGCCGCGCGCACATGGCGCAGTTGCGCCTCGACTATGAAAAATTTCAAAAACTGGACACGCTCGTCTGGGTGGTCGGACCGGAAAAGCCCGAAACGTTCCGGGACTACTGGGCCAAACACGACCTGCCGTTTGTCGGGCTCCCCGATCCTGAACACCGGGTCTTGAAGCTCTACGGCCAGGAGGTCAAGCTCTTCAAACTGGGCCGGCTTCCCGCGCAGATGCTGATCGACCGGACAGGAAGGCTGCGCTTCGTGCACTACGGCCACTCCATGTCGGACATTCCGTCCAACGAGGAGATTCTGCAATTGATTGAAACGCGGCTCCGGCAAGAGGAAAAGGCGCCATGAAACCGCTCTGGGAAACCATTGCCGCCTTCGGCTTTCTGCTTTTGTGCCTGGGTATCATCCGCAGCCTCGCCGTCCGATACAGCCCGCAGGAAGGCGCGGGAGAAGAAAAGCAGCCGCCATAATTCTTTGTTGCCCCCGGGCCCTGCCCCTGCTTCTGAAAAAAACGCATCGCCACGCTGGTCCTGGACTGCGCAGGTTCCCGCACGGCTTCCATGCACCTTGCCAACATGGGGGCCGTTGAACTCCCCGAAGCCATCAGAGACAAAGTGGAGCGCTTCGATACGATGGGAGGCAGTCTGCACTGCTATCCTATCGAATGCGGCGTGATCGGCTACAGAGACATTTTATCCGTGAGTTTTTCGCGTGCCATCGATCGGCCGTTTGCGGAAAACCGCTTTTTTGAAATTCTGGCCGCCGACGGCGCTGCGGTTCATCGGGAGCGCTACGGTCATTCCGGAAGTTAAGAAAGAAGGCCGCTGAGTTTGTCGAGCCCCGCATAGGCAAAGTATCCCGCAAAACCCGTCAGGAAAACTGCGCACAGGCCGATCAGCCCGCGGTAGAGACGGTCCGTCAGCAGATGCCGTCCTTTGGCGACCGCCGCCGCAATGAAGGAGTACCAGGCGAGATCAGCCGCAATGTGGCCGGCAAAGAAAAAGACAACGCCCCAGAGACCGAACTGTCGGGAGTACACAATGTACCCGATGCCGATCGTCGCCCACCAGATGATCCAGTAAGGATTGGAGACACTCATCAGAATTCCGCCGAGCACCGGCGAGTTCATTTTTTTCTGTTCCCCTTCAAAGGACAAGCGCAGGGTCGGCAACGACCGGAACATGCCCGCGGCCATGACCAGTAAAATGACGGCCCCGGCAAGCGCGCTTGCCACAAAGACGGCCGGCAGCTGGAAAAAAGGCGCCAGCCCCAAAAGCAGCGCGGCGACAAGCGCCAGCTCCAGAATGGCGTGGCCGGCGATCAGGAGCGGCCCCGCGACAAATCCGCGCCGCGAGCTCTCGCTGATCGTCGCGGTCAAAAGCGGACCCGGCATCAGCGCGCCGGAAAGCGCAATGACAAAGGAAGAAGCAAAAACGGCAAACAGGCTAAACAGCATGGAGGTTTCTTTCTTTCAGCGGGACACTTGCGCACAGCGACTCTGCCGCACTCCGCGGCCCCAAAACCGGCGGGCGGAGCGCCGGCATTTTGCCGCGGGAGTGTCTCTCAAAAAGCAATGACCGGCCCCGCAAAATTTTCATCATTTTGCGCGGGCCGGCCGGTTCAGAAATTTCTATTCAGAGTAGGGGCGCTCTCCCTGGATGGAGCCGGTCAGTTCCAGGGCTTTTTTGACCTGATCCCTGGATCCCCGGAAGACCAGCCAGACGCCTCCTTCCGCGCCGCTGACGCCGCCCGCGCTGCACTGGAAGGCGGTCGCGCCCGTCAGAATTTTAATGGCTTCCAGCTCCGTGACGATTTCGCCGGTAATCAGCCACTGGGAGGGAACCAGGTGACCGGGAAACCGATTCATCGACTTGCCGGACGACGGAGGCAGCAGTTGCACCGGTTCCCGCGTCTTCAAGGTCAGCTCCGCAACATCGCCGGCAACCACCTTCTCGAGGCCGACCGGAATCACGAGGTGAACCTTGCGCGCCACAATCATGGGCATGGTAATCCCCGTCGTTCCCCCTTCCGGGTGCAGAATATTGACCGCCGCCATTTTGTTCCTGTAGTCGAGCGCGTTGGCGCCCTTGATGACCACGTCGCCCGCCTTCAGCTTCTTCGCCGCTTCGCCGAGCGAAATATCCACGATCTTGCCTTTTTCCAGAATTACGTGGTTGACGGCCTTCACCTCGGGCAGGTTTTTGGTTCCCTTTTCCGGTTCAATTCTTCCCGTTACAAAAGCCGCATGATCGGCCTTCTTTCCGGTGATCTCTTCCGCCACATAGGCGTTGGTCGTTCCCTTGATGATAATGACCATGCCGTTGGCGAGCGCATTCTTGACGATCGGCATCTGCGCCACCGCCTTGCCGATCAGCCGCTTGGATTCGGCCACCGTCAGAATCGCACCGCTTTGGAAAATTTTCTCCTCGCTTCCCGGTCCCGCCGCGGACGAAATTCCGGAAAACAGCAGCGGTCCGCAAACAGCCGCGACCAACAGAAAAACAATCCCTCTCCATCCTCTTTTCATGATGTGCTTCTCCTTTCACTTTTAAAAGTTCCATCGTCCTGATGTTATGATTCGAATTGAACCGAAGGCCCCAATGAATCTCCCTGTAACACCGGATCCGGCCGCCGCCATGCCTTTGCGCTCTTCATCGCCGCTGCCGGGCAAGTCCGGCTCGGCCGTTTTGGCCGACCTGGCTTTTGATATTTACCACAAGTGAACAAAGAAGTCTTCTGGATAAAATTCGGCAGGAAACGCGCGCGGGCGTTTTCTGCCTCAAGCGGTTCAATCTTGATTCGCGCCTGATGATCGGATTGGAAGTATCCCGGCCTGTGTGTTATAGTTGATGCATATTCCGGAGCACACAATTCCTGCCGAACGGATCGGGCGCGCGGGGAGAAACAAACGGTGAAGGAAATCATGGCTGAAATCGGCAAATCCCTCTTGGGCGACCTGCCGGTCCACAGAATCGCTTGATTTCAAGCGGTGGGTAATTGTAGGATCATTACCGCAATGAGGCGAAATAATTTGCCTGATTGGGCTTATACGATAAGGAGGTAAAAAAATGGCTCGCTACATGTCCGTAATCGTTTTGCTTGCGGCGCTAAGCGTTTTTTGCCTGGGCGCAACGGCGCAAACGCAAAAAGCCATGAGCGTTCAGGTAAAAGAAACGCAGCTGAGAGCTAAGCCCTCCCATCTGGGAAAGATGGTGGTTAAAGCGCCCTACGGCGCGCGCCTGACCATTCTCGAGGAACGCGGCGCCTGGAAAAGAGCGGCTTACGGAAATCACCGCGGCTGGGTGCATGCCTCTTCCCTGACCACGAAGAGAATCGTGTTGACGGCCGGGAAGACGTCTCCCGCCGGAACCGTCGGGCAGGATGAAATCGCTCTGGCGGGAAAAGGATTCAATCAGGAAGTGGAAAACCGCTACCGAACCAGCGACAAAAATCTGGATTACACCTGGATTAACCGCATGGAAACCTTCAACGTCACCCCGGAACAGATAGAAACTTTTCTTCGCGAAGGAAAGCTTTCGCCGGACAACGAGGGAGGCTGAAGATGAAAAAAATAACTGTTCACCTTGCCTTGTTCATTTCCCTGCTGCTTTTGTGCGGCTGCGCGGCGGTGGAAACCGCAACAACCGTGGCAACAGACATTGCCGTTCAGAAAGGCACCATGACCAAGGAACAGGCCGCCTCCATCCGCACCGGCACGACGGCCGTGGCCAGAGGCCTGGAAGAATTCACGCCGGAGCAGGAATATTACATCGGCCGGTCCGTCGGAGCGGTCGTTCTGACAAAATATAAACCGCTCAATGACGCAAAGGCCAATTCCTACCTGAATCTGTTGGGCCATACGCTGGTGCTGGCTTCGGATACGCCGGAGCTCTTCGCCGGTTTTCATTTTCTGGTATTGGATTCCGACGATATCAACGCCTTTGCCACTCCCGGCGGGCATGTCTTTATTACCCGCGGCCTCATCCGCTGCTGCCGGACGGAAGACGAACTGGCCGCCGTTGTGGCGCATGAAATCGGCCATATCCAGATGCGTCACGGCATGAAAGCCATTCAAAAAGCGCGCCTGGCGGAGGCTTTAACGGTTTTGGCCAGAGAAGGCGTGAAAACCTACGGCGACCAGGAATTAACCAAATTGTCGAACAGCTTCGGCGATGTGATCTCCGATATCACCACCACCATGATCAACAACGGATACTCCCGCGCTTATGAATATCAGGCCGACGCGGCGGCAGTCACCCTGCTGAAACACGCCGGTTACGAGCCGGGCGCGCTGGTGAAAATGCTGCAGATCATGAGCAAAGAGCTGAAACCCGGCGGATCCGATTTTGCCAAAACCCACCCGTCGCCGCAGGCGCGGATGAACGAACTGAAAATGAGCGCCCCGACCCAGCAGACGCAAAACGTCCGCACAGAGAGATTTACGAGAGCCGCCGGTCATTTATTGTAACGTACTTTGCGCGCCGGGATCAGACAATGGTGCTTAAAACAATAATGGGGAATAAACTTTTTCAGGGACTTGCGGCGGGGCTGATCGGCGCCGTCCTGGCGCTGACCTTGTTTCTGCCGGGCTGGCTGGCCCGCTGGGAAGCCAAAACGTGGGACTGGCGCGTCAGCACCCTGGCGAGACCGGCGGATACGACAAATAAAATCCGCGTCATCCTGCTCGACCAGAGGTCGCTGGACTGGGGCAAAGACGAAAACGCCCTTTCCTGGCCCTGGCCGCGCGAAGTTTATGGCGCGGTCATAGATTTTTGCCGGCGCGCGGGCGCGCGCGTCGTTGCCTTTGACGTCCTCTTCACGGAACCTTCCAAATACGGCGTGTCGGATGATCAGCTTCTGGCCGATGCCATGCGGGCGATGCCCGTTGTCGGCACGGTTTTTTTAAGCAGAAATACCGGCAGCGAAAAACGCTGGCCGCATTTCGCGCCCGCCCCCGCCGTAACGATAAGCGGACTGGATGAATGGCTGACGAAGACCCGTTATCAAAGTTACGCGCGTGCCTCGTTCCCTGTCCCCGAAATTGCGGCGGCGGCAAATATTCTGGCCAACGTGCAGATGCGCCCCGATGCCGACAACGTCTATCGCCGCGTTGCGCTTCTGGAAGTATTTGATGGCAAAGTAACGCCGGCGCTGGGGCTGGCCGGCTATCTTGCCGCCCATCCGGAAACAAAAATGACCATTCAACCGGGCAAATTAACGATCGGCGATAAAACCATTCCCCTGGACGACCAGGGACAAGCCATTCTCAATTTCCGCGGCCCAACGGGAACGCACAAGGCCTATTCCGCCGCATCCGTCATCCAGAGCGCCCTTTTACTGGCAGAAGGACAAAAGCCGGTGATCGCCGCGGAGGAATTCAAAGATGCGTTTGTCTTCTTCGGCTTTTCCGCCCCCGGTCTGTACGATCTGCGCCCCACGCCTGTCGCCGGCGTTTATCCGGGCGTGGAAGTTTTTGCCACGATGCTCGACAATGTGCTGGCCGGAGATTTCCTAAAGCCGACGCCCCAGGCCGTTACGATTGTCCTCACCCTTCTTTTGGCGCTTCTGGCGGGGCTTTTTTCATCATGGGCGACAGGCATTGCCCGCAGCGCTTTTGTTTACATGGTTTTTCTGCTTTTGCCGGTGGCGCTTTGTTTTGCCGCTTACCGGATCGGTTTCTGGCTGCCCCTGCTGGTGCAGGAAACAGCCGTGGCGGTTACGCTGGTGGGCGCGGGTCTGCTTTATTACACGACCGAGGGAAGACAGAAAGCTTATATCAAGAACGCCTTCAAACAATATTTGAGTCCGGATGTCATTGAAGAGCTCATTGCGCATCCGGAACGCCTGAAACTGGGCGGCGAAAGAAAAACGCTTTCCGTCTTTTTCTCCGATCTGGAAGGATTCACGTCTCTTTCCGAAGGACTCGATCCTGAAGAACTCACGAATCTGCTGAATATTTATCTTTCCGCCATGACGGATATTCTTCATGAAGAAGGCGGCACGGTGGATAAATACGAAGGCGACGCGATCATCGCTTTCTGGAATGCGCCGCTTGAACAGCCGGATCACGCCGTGCGCTGCGTGCGCGCCGCGCTCAAATGCCAAAGGAAACTGGCGCAGATGCGCCCGAAGTTTTATCAGAGGTTGAACAAAAATCTGAACATGCGCATCGGCATCAATACCGGCCAGGCGGTTGTGGGCAACATGGGCTCCCATTCCCGATTTGATTACACGATGATCGGCGACGCGGTCAATCTGGCGGCGCGGCTCGAAGGAATCAACAAGCAGTTCGGCACCTACACGATGATCTCTCAGGCCACTCGGGAACAGACTGCGGGCGCGTTTCCCGCGCGGGAAATTTCGCGCGTTGCGGTGGTCGGAAGGCGCGAACCGGTTGTCGTTTACGAACCGCTGCTGCCGGAGGAAATCACCGCAGAAAAACAACATGTACTGGATATATTTGCCCGGGCCCTGAAATTATTTTACGATGGCGATTTTTCGCAGGCAAAAAATCTTTTTGCCGGAATCGCCGCGCAAGACGCGGCGGCAAAAGCCTATGTCCAAAAATGCGCGGAGCTCCTGGCCCGGCCGCCCGCAGACTGGCGGGGCGTCTGGGTGGCCACACAGAAATAACGCAAAAGCGGCCGACGGATGCGGTTACATGTCCACGCGGATCCGCAACGCGTCTCGCCCGGGCATGGCCCGAGCAGATGCCGCAGACGCTCCGGCCCTTGTGTCTTTGCAGCAATCCCCAAATGGCTGTTTCGCCGTGATCAGATCACAATATATTCTTGACTTCCACGAAATACCCCACTATTAGAAGCGTGGCAATACGCAACACTCTTCATGCAATACATAGCGTCTGATCCTGACGTCGTGACGGCAACAAAACAAAAAACCTGATCAACAGAGCTGTTCTTGAACATGATGATCAAAGCTGCTGCGTCAAATAAAAGCAATGTACCCTTCGGTTTATAGATAAATGATCTCTCCGTTTAGTCAACTTCCCATAGAGATGATTTCAATCGATTGTCATTTTTTCTGCAAAGGAGGAAGCATATGTCAAATCAGCAAGTCGTGGTCCCGTCACAGAACCTGGATGCTTTTTACACCAAACCCAACAACCTGATCGATCTCTTCGAGAACTCGGTGGACAAGTTTGCTTCATGCAACCTGTTCGGCGCCAAAAACAAGACGACCGACCAATATGAATGGGTAACCTACGGCGCCGTGGCCGAGCGGGTGAACAACCTTCGAGGAGCTTTAAATAAACTGGGCTTCAGCAAAGGCGAAAAAGTCGGCGTCATTGTCAGCAATTGCGTGGAATGGTTTGTGTGCGCCAATGCCACCCACGGCCTGGGCGGTATTTTCGTGCCCATGTATGAAAAAGAACTGCAGAAGGTCTGGCAATACATCATCCAGGACGCGGCCATTAAATATCTTTTTGTCCGCGATCAGAAGATTTGCGATACCGTCAAGAGTTTCCAGAAAAACATCCCAACATTAAAGGACATATTCATCCTGTTCGGCGAGGGAGAAAAAACGCTTTCCGCGCTGGAAAAAACGGGCAAGGCAAATCCTGTTCCCTCCTACAAACCGCACTGGTCGGAAACGGCTTTTATCATCTACACATCGGGCACTACCGGCGATCCGAAAGGCGTGCTTCTGCATCACGGCAATATGACGCACAACGCCAAGGAGTGTCATGCAACTTTTGATGAAGGGTTCACGGATGAAGTAGGGTTGAGCATACTTCCCTGGGCGCACAGCTTCGGTCTGACCGCCGATCTGCACACGTATATTTTTGGCGGCTGGAGCCTCGGATTTGCCGAATCCGCGGACAAACTCCTGGCCAATTTCAGCGAAGTCAAGCCCACCCACATGTCTGCCGTACCGCGTGTCTTCAACATTATATACGACAAAATCCAGCAGGGCGTGGCGGCCGATCCGGTCAAAAAACAGTTTTTTGACGCCGCCTGCGCCGAGGCCGTCAAGAACCGGGGCCTTGCCGAGAAAACAAAAGACTTCAAGGACCTTGACGCCCTGGTGTTTTCACAGATCCGGGCGATCTTCGGCGGAAGGTTAAGACACGTTGTCACCGGAGGAGCGATGATGAAACCGGACATCGCCATGTTCTTCAGTGATGTCGGCGTGCCCACTTATGACGGTTACGGTTTGTCGGAAACCTCGCCCGTCATTTCCAACAATTCGCCCGGCCGGGGCAATAAATACGGCACGGTCGGCAGGGCTTTCAAGGACACGAAGGTGGTTATCGATAAATCCCGCGTCGGAGAAGACAGCCCGGACGGCGAAATCGTGGTTTACGGCGCGCAGGTGATGCAGGGATACCATAACAAACCGGCCATCACCAAGGAAGCCATGATGCCCGATACCTGGAAGGGTTTGCCCGGTGTCAGGACGGGAGACCGCGGCTGGCTGGACGAAGAAGGATACCTGCATATCACCGGCCGATTCAAAGATGAATACAAGCTGGAAAACGGCAAGTATGTGCATCCTGAATCCATCGAAGGCGAAATAAAATTAGTCCCCTATGTGTCCAATGCTTTGGTTTACGGTGAAGGCCGCCTGTACAACGTGGCATTGGTCGTGCCGGATTTTGTGACGCTGAAAGCCGATCCCCAGACATCAGCGTGGGCGCAGGGAACTCCGGAGGAAACCATTGCCGACAAAGAATGCACCGATTTTATCTCTCAGCAGATCACCGGACATTTGCGTAAATCATTCGGCGGATATGAAATCCCCCAGAAGTTCCTTTATATTGCCGAGGATTTTTCCGTGGACAACGGAATGATGACGCAAACGATGAAGCTGATCCGTCGTAATGTCATGAAAAAATATGGGGAACAACTGAAGGCCCTTTACGACAATTGATGATCTCTGGGGGCAACGCGTCCTGTTCCGGATATGATTTATAACAAGCGCCGGCGGCGATGAATTGCCGCCTGCGCAAGATTCTCCTCTATTCAGAACTCCATATTGCGCAGCTTTGATTTAGAAGGCAGGGAACGCTCGCGATAACCTGAAGGTTACGAGTCGTTCCCTGCCTTCAGCGGTTATTGATCGACGCGGATCAGCATCGCGTCTCCCTGGGCGTGGCCCGAGCAGATGCCGCAGACGCCCCAGCCGCCGCCGCGACGCCTGAGCTCGTAGCCCAGCGTCATGGCGATGCGCGCTCCCGTGGCGCCGATGGGATGGCCGTAAGCCACGGCGCCGCCGTTGATGTTGACCTTTTTAAACATCTCTTCCTTCGTCATCCCCAGAATGGACCGGCAGCTTACCAGCGCCACTGCGGCAAAGGCTTCGTTGATTTCGATCGCGTCCATCTGGTCGAGCGTCATGTCGTTTTGTTCGAGAATCTTTTTGATGGCGAGTCCCGGCACCGTGGCGATGTCCTTGGTGGGCTGCGAGACTTCCGCATAATCCACGATGGTAAAGATGGGCGGAAGTCCCAGTTCATCGGCTTTTTCGCGGCTCATGAGCAGGCAGACATCGCCGCCGTCGTTGACGCCGGGGGCGTTGCCCGCCGTGACACTGCCCGGTTTGCCCGTAACCGTACTTAAGTGGCCGAAGACCGGCGGCAGTTTGGCCAATCCTTCGAGAGTCGTTTCCGGCCTCGGTCCTTCGTCTTTATCCACAATAAAGACTTTCTTGCCCTGTTTGACTTCCACCGGAAAAATTTCGTCGTCGAGTTTGCCTTCCTTCATCGCTTTCACAGCGTTCATCTGGGAGTTGAGCGCCCATTCGTCCTGCTCTTCCCTGCTGAAGCCGAACTCGTCGGCCACTTCCGATCCGTGAATCGCCATGTGGCGGTTGTAGAAAGCGTCCCACAAGCCGTCGTACACCATGGAATCCACCACGCGGCCGTTGGGGAGACCCATCTTCGCGCCCCAGCGCATGTCCGGCAGGACAAAGGGACAGTTGCTCATGCTTTCCTGGCCGCCCGCGATGCAGATTTCGGCGCGCCCCAGCAAAATCATCTGAAAGGCAAGATCGATGGTTTTGATGCCCGACGAACAGACTTTGTTGACCGTGATGGAGGGAACGGATTCGGGCACGCCCGCCAGAATAGTGGCCTGGCGGCCGGGAATCTGGCCGCAGCCGGCGGGAACGACCTGTCCCATGAAGATGTAGTCCACGTCCGCCGGCTTGACCTTGCCTGCGGTCCGGCGCAGAACTTCCTGGATGGCCAGCGCGCCCAGTTCCATGGCGGATAAATCCTTCAGCGCGCCCCCGGAGCGGCCGTAGGGCGTCCGGCAGGCTTCCACGCAGACGACTTCGCGAAACTTCTTATGCGGATTTTTCATTTTCCGCCCCATGGTTGTGAAATCCGGCTTTCTTTCGCCGAACCCGGCGATGGGCGCGTTTTTGTAAATGTCCGATTTCTTTTTTTCGATTTTTTGAGGCACTTTTGACATGGTCTGCTCTTCCCCCTTTGTAACGTTTACAATACCGGCAGCTGAGTTGAATTTCAAGACTGCGGTTTTCTTGCATATCCTTACTGTTTAGTCAACTGTTTTGAACCGGGCTTCCCCGCCGCCGGACCGGGCCGCCCCGGCCATGGAAACCGTTTGACGAAAGATCATTCTTCATATAGAAATTGCTGTAAACCAACGTGGAAAAGATCGAGCCCAGCTCATGAATAAAAATTTAGTTTTCCGGATTCTGTTGCTGTTTTTATTAATTGCGCTGGGCGTTTTTCTTTTCGTCCATTTCGACCTGGTCCAGTTCTTCAAAGACAAAAATAAAATCATCACCTTCATCAAATCGTATCCCTACGATGAAGTGGTGTTCATCCTTCTGCAGATCGTCCAGGTCATCGCGGCGCCGATTCCCGGAGAACTGTCGGGTTTCATCGGCGGCTATCTGTACGGCCCGTTCTGGGGCACGCTTTATTCCACGATCGGGCTCACCATCGGCTCCTGGCTGGCTTTCATCCTCGCTCATTTTTTCGGCGAACCGCTTTTGGAGAAAGTGGTCAAAAAAGAGGTTTTTGAAAAGTTCGACCATTTCATGGAACACCGGGGCCTGTTCGTTTCCTTCCTCCTGTTCCTGATCCCCGGATTTCCCAAGGATTACCTGTGCTACATCATGGGCATGAGCCGCATTCCCGTGCTGACGTTTATCGTCATCTCCACGGTCGGCCGTTTTTTCGGCACGGCCATGCTCTCCATCAGCGGCAACATTGCCGCGAGAGAGCAGTACGCGCTTTTGGCCGTTGTCGCCCTTGCGGCCGTCGTCGTTTCGCTTTTGGCCTGGAAGTACCACGACAAAATTCTTGAGGTGCTCAAAAGCCAGAAGAAATAACAACCGCCAACCGCTTCGCAAACGGAACCGTCGTTGCGGCTCTGCATTCCTGAAAGGCAAATCATGAGGCTTCGCACGGAATCGTCTTTGCCCTCCGCCGCAGCGCGCAAATCCAAGCCGCCGGCCTGGGTCGCGTGGCGCCGCGCTCTGCGGCTTTACTTCGTGTTGCCCAGCGTTTTTCCGGCGCTCCTGGGCGGCGTGATGGCCTGGGCGGCGGGTCACCCCTTCAATCCGTTTCATTTTGTGCTGGTCGCAGCCGGCGTCACCTTCAATCATCTCGGCCTCAACCTGGTGGACGACGTTCTCGATTTCCGGCACACGGTCGACCTGCAAACCGGCGAGGAAAAGAATTTTTTTGCCGGCGGCAGCGGCGTTCTGCCGGAAGGGCTCCTCAAAGACACAGACATGCTGCGGGTGGCCGGAGCGTTTTTTGCGGCAACCGCCCTCATCGGCGCCTACCTGACCTGGGCCTGCGGGTGGCCGGTCCTGGCGTTCGGTCTATTCGGCATGGCATCCTCCATCTTCTACACCGTCCCGCCGGTCCGTTTCGGCTACCGGGGTGTAGGCGAACTGGGGCTCTTCGTCAATTTCGGTCCGATCATCGTTCTCGGGGCGTACTTCGTTCAGGCGCAAACGCTGGCTTCCGAACCGTTTATCGCCTCGCTGGTGCCGGGACTGCTGATGTGGTCGATGATCATCATCAACGAAATACCAGACTACGAGGCGGATCGGCGCGGCGGAAAATGGAACCTGGTCGCCCGTTTCGGTCGTCAAACCGGCGCCCGGCTTTTCGGCGCGGGCCTCGCTGCGGCCTACGCCATTCTGATTGTCGCAGGCGCGACCCGGCGCCTGTCGCCCTTTATTTTGCTGGGCCTTTTGAGCCTGCCTCTGGCTGCCAAATCGCTCATTGTTTTACGCCGCCATCTCAACGATCCTCTGGCCCTGGCTCCGGCCAACCTGGCGATGATTCAGGTCCACTATCTCACGGTCGGCGCTCTCATTGTCGCCTATCTGATCGAGGGATTCCTGTTTTGACCTGCTCAGGATATTCACCCGGTTTGGCCTTCCTCCCTTGCAGGGACAGGCCGCAATCGTTTGCCGCAAATTCTTCATTGCGGCAAGCCGTTTTTTTTGTTAGCGTTTTATAGCTTGCAGAAAGGAGGCAACCCATGAAAAAAGAACGCCCGTCGCCTCAGCGGTCACCCCGCAAATCGTCGCCGACGATCTTTGAGCGAACCTGCCGAAACCTGGTTGAAAACCTGTTTAATAAAATTGAAAACGGCGGACTCACCCTGCAACTTCCGGACGGAACCGAAAGGCGTTTCGGCGATCCGCACGCACCGCTGCAAGCCCGCATGGCCATTGCCGACTACGGTTTTTTCAAGGACGCGGTGCTGGGCGGCGACATCGGCCTGGGCGAGGCGTACATGAAAGGTTTATGGGACACGGACGATATTCCGCTTTTGTTTACCGTTCTGATCCGCAACCGCGGGAAGCTGGCCAACGGCCATCTGACCACGGCATGGCTGGCCCGCCAGAAGGACCGGGTCCTCCACGCGCTGCGCGCCAACACGCTTCCCGGTTCGCGCAAAAACATCGGCGAACACTACGATTTGAGCAACGATTTTTTCGAGACGTTTCTGGATCCGACGATGCTGTACTCCTGCGGCCTTTACGAAAGCGACAGCGACACCTGCGAAGACGCGCAGCGCCGCAAACTGCAAAGCATCATCCGCAAAGCGCAGCTTCAGCCGACGGACCATGTCCTGGAAATCGGCTGCGGCTGGGGCGGCTTCGCCCTGGAAGCGGCGCGGACGACGGGCTGCCGCGTTACCGGCATCACCGTCTCCGAAGAGCAATTTGCGCTGGCCGACGAGCGGATTCGCCGGGCCGGCCTGCAGGACCGGATCAGCATCCTGCTTCGGGACTACCGCCATATGACGGGGCTCTTCGATAAAATCGTCTCCATTGAAATGCTCGAAGCGGTCGGCCACCGGTACCTGGGAACCTTTTTCCAATCCTGCGACCGCCTGCTTAAGCCGGCCGGCAAGCTGGTGATTCAGGTCATCACCATCCCGGATCAGAGCTATGAAAATTACCGGCGGACGTCGGACTGGATCAAAAAATACATTTTCCCCGGCGGGCATCTGCCTTCGGTGACGGCCCTTTCTTCCGCCGTAACGAAGAACACCAGCCTGCTCATGGAGCAGCTCGAGGACATCGGAGTTCATTACGCCCGCACCCTCAAGGACTGGCGCGAAACGTTTTCGCACAATGTCGATAAGATCAATGCTCTGGGCTTCGACGAGGTTTTCCGGCGAAAGTGGATTTACTATCTGGCCACCTGCGAGGCGGGTTTCCGCGAGCGGGCCATCGGCGACATCCAGGTGGTCTTCCGCAAACCGGCGTAAATGAAAAAGCAGGTGCAAGGTTCAAGGTGAATGAAAATAATCGGTCTCTCATCCTTCCTCCCTGGGGGAAGGAGCCGGGGCGGGTGAAAACAAATACAAGCGAAAAAAAGTTCCTTGGGAGAAATTGAATTCCTCTGAATGATCACTGAAATTGCCGAAAACCTCTACCGCGTCACCCTGCCCATGCCCTTCCGCCTGCGTCACGTCCACGCGTATGCGCTGGACTGCGGCCGGAGCATCACCCTCTTTGACACGGGGATGCACATGCCCGGCGCTTATGAAAAGCTGGAAGCGGATCTGGAGAGCATCGGCTTTTCCGCGGCGCGCATCAGCGACATTTACCTTACCCATACGCATACCGATCACTGCGGTTTGACGGAAAGGCTCCAGGAAAAGTCCGGCGCGCGCCTGCATCTGACGGAAATCGCCCGGCAGATGCACGCGCACTTTGAAGAGGGGGATTACCTCATCGCTGAGGCCCGGGCGTTTTACACCAGACACGGCATGACCGCCCGCGACGTGGAAGCCGTCATCGAAGAAATCGAAGACATGAAAAGCCGCCTGCCGCGCCTGGAGGTGTCCACCTTTCTGAAAGACAACGAAATCCGGCGCGCGGGAAACCGGACTTTTGAAGTGATCTTCACGCCGGGACACGCGGCGGGGCATGCCTGCTTTTTCTTCCGGGACGAGGGACTTCTTCTCGCAGGCGATCACATCCTGCCTTACATTCCGCCCAGTTTAAGCCCCAACATCTACGATGAAATCTTTCTGCCGCTGTCGAGCTACCTCGCGTCGCTCACCGTCATCGAAAACCTGCCCATCACCGTCGTTCATCCGGGGCACGGCAACTCGTTTGGCGGCGTCCGGGAGCGGATCGACGAAATCCGCGCGCACCATGCGCTGAAAAAAGAGGTTCTGCTCAACCTGGTCGACCGGACGCCGAAGACCACCTTCGGCATTTGCGCCCAACTCATCGGCGCGGCAGCCGCCACCTGGGACGACTGGGAAAAGTTCATGGCGCTCAACGAAACCTTCGTTTACCTGCAGCAGCTCAGAAGAGACGGACAGATCCGGGAAACCCTGACCAACGGCGTGCTGTACTACACGGCCGATTAATTCCCAATCCCGGCCAACCCTCGCCGACCGATAGTGCCGTGCCGGACAAATCCCGCCGGGGCAGGCGGCGGGGGCCGGCATGTTGCCCCAGCGAAGATTTGCTTGACATATAAGATACTGTTTTCTATATTTTATCCAGTTCAAGGACTAAAATCCCGGGAGGATGGATTCATGAAAAAAGCATTCATTGCGTCATTGCTGATACTGGCGCTGGTCGCAGGCGCAACGCCTGCCCTGGCTTATGAAGCATCGGACGCGGACGTCATCGGCGACGTGCTCCTGGCCAGGCCGGCAGGCATTGTCGGCATTGTCGCCGGTTCGGTCGTCTTCGTCGTCTCGCTTCCTTTTTCACTTCCCACGGGCAGCGTTCCGAAAGTGGCGCAGCGGCTCATTCTGGATCCCGTCGAATTCACATTCGTCCGCCCCGTCGGCGACTTCGACTATCGGCTGGGCACCTGGGAAACTGGATGGACCGGCCAGAAGTAAACCGTCGCCGCCGCTTTTTTCCTGTTTGCCGCAAGCACATCTCGTCCGCTTTGCATCCGCAAGGACACCGAGCGGCGGTCTTCAGGCCGAATACACCATCATTTTCTGACCGGCTCCTCCGAACGGACGGGTCGGTCTTCTTTCCGATCCTGTCTCCGTCTTTATGAAAAGCTGGTCTCTCCGTCATTTCCGGTTTCCGACGCCCTTGCCCGGCTTCCCCTTCAAGTGGAGGAAAATCTAGAAGATGCGCGCATCCCGCCCCCGCGACTCCGGCACCCACTGCCCGCGCTGCCTGCTGCGCCGGGACATCTGCATCTGCAACGTGCTTCCCGACGTGAGGACAAAAACCGAGTTTTTGATTTTGCGCCATATCTGGGAGGCCGGCCGGCCCGGCAACACCGGCCGCCTGGCGGCGCTGGCCTTGCCGAATTCCCGAATATTGCCCTGCGGCGGCGGCAATCGCCTTCTCTCCTCCGCCTTTGACGACGCGGCGCTCCAGGCGCCGGGAACGTGGCTTTTGTGGCCCGACGGCCCTGCTGGTCCCAGGAAGATTTGGGAACAAACACCGCCGCGGCGCGTCGCGGTTTTGGATGCGACATGGCATCAGGCCAGACGGCTTTACCGCCAGACGCCCCTTTTGCAGAGTCTGCCCCGCCTGGCGCTGCCCGCGCCCCGGCAAAACCGCGAACGGCTGCGCGACCAGCGCCGCCCGGACGGCCTGTCCACGCTGGAAGCCATTGCTGCGGCCGTTGCCTTGCTGGAAGGAAGCGAAACCGCCCGGCCGCTCGAAGAACTTTACGATGAGGTGGTTCGGCGCCGAAACGCGCTGCGCTGGGGGAGAAACTCCCCGGCGACCGGCTTAAGATCAGACAGCCTCTGAAAGTGCAGATGGTTTTTCTTTTAAAGTAATTTGCTTTGCTTCGCAAACGTTTATGCGTTTTTGCGTGGAACATATTTGTCCGTTGCATAATCGGGGGCTTTTGGGTATAAGCCCTACGGTACCCATAAGGCGGAAAGATCAAAAATATCGGAAATCTCTAGGATAAATTTCATGGCGGATCGAATAGAAGTTGGATTTAAGGAAGGCATTCGCGACGCGCTGGGCGAAAAGACGAAAAAGCGCATTGCCGACAACCTGGGACTGCCGGTTGTCAACGTCGCTACCATCGAAGTCTATACCGTTGCCGGCGGACTCACGGCCGGCGAGCTTCGCCGCGCGGCGGAAGGCCCCCTTTCCGACCCGGTGATTCAGGCGTACGCGATCAATCAGCCGCTCGCGAAAAATTTCGACTGGCTCATTGAAGTGGGCTTCCGTCCCGGCGTCACCGACAACGTCGGCAAAACCGCGCGCGAAGCGATCACCCTTTTATTGGGCGAACGAATCGGCGAACGCAGGATCAGCGTGTACACGTCGCGCCAGTATCTGATTTCCGGCCCGATTTCCAAAACCGACGCGGAAAACATCGCCTCCGGCCTGCTCGCCAACGATCTCATTGAACGCCATCAGGTTATCAGCCGGGCGGAATTTGATTTTGAAAACGGCATGCCCGCGCACGTTCCGCAGGTCACGGGCAAGGACGAGCCGCAGGTGGCGACGATCAATCTGACAAAGCTCGACGCCGCAGCCCTTGTAAAAATCAGCCAGGAAAAACTTCTCGCGCTGAATCTCGAGGAGATGCAGGCGATCGCCTCGCACTTTGCCGATCCCGCGGTCGTGAAAGCACGCCGGAAATTCGGCCTCGACGAAAACACGACCGACGTGGAGCTGGAATGCCTCGCGCAGACCTGGTCGGAGCACTGCAAACACAAAATCTTCAACAGCCGGATCGAATACTCTGACGGCCGGACGAAAAAAACCATCAACTCGCTTTTTAAAACCTACATCAAAGGCTCGACGGCGAAAATCCGCAAAGCCAAAGGCAGGAAGGATTTCTGCCTGTCCGTGTTCGTCGACAACGCGGGCGTCATAAAATTCAACGACGACCACAACCTGGTTTTCAAGGTGGAGACGCACAACTCGCCCTCCGCGCTCGATCCCTACGGCGGGGCGCTCACCGGCATCGTCGGCGTCAACCGCGATCCGTTCGGCACGGGGCTGGGCGCCAAGCTCATCTTCAACACGGATGTGTTTTGCTTTGCCTCGCCTTTTCACAAGAAGAAGCTTCCGCCCCGCATCCTGCACCCCAGGCGGATTTACGAGGGCGTGCGCGAAGGCGTGGAGCACGGCGGCAACAAAAGCGGCATTCCGACGGTGAACGGCAGCATCGTCTTCGACGAGCGCTACCTGGGCAAGCCGCTCGTTTACTGCGGCACGGCCGGTATCATGCCCGCCCGGCTGAACGGAAAGCCCACGCACACCAAGGAAATTTACCCGGGCGACGTCATCATCATGACGGGCGGCCGGATCGGCAAGGACGGCATTCACGGCGCAACGTTTTCCTCGGAGGAGCTCCACGAAGGCTCGCCCGTCACCGCCGTGCAGATCGGCGACCCGATCACGCAAAAGAAAATGACGGACTTTCTGCTTAAAGCCCGCGATCGGGGGCTCTACCGGGCGATCACCGACAACGGCGCGGGCGGTCTGTCGTCCTCCATCGGCGAAATGGCCACCTACTCGGGCGGCTGCGACATCGATCTTTCGCTGGCGCCCCTGAAGTACGCCGGTTTGCAGCCCTGGGAAATTCTGGTCTCGGAGGCCCAGGAGCGCATGTCGCTGGCCGTTGATCCGAAGAAGGTCGGCAAATTTCTGGAACTGGCCCGCAAGATGGGCGTGGAAGCCACGGTGCTGGGCAAATTCACGAAGTCGGGAAGATTTCACGTCCGCTACGGCGAAAAGACCGTGGCGTATCTCAACATGGATTTTCTGCACGACGGCGTTCCGCAGATGAAGCTTTCCGCCAGATGGAAGGCCCCGAAACACCCGGAACCCACGTTTGCCGTACCCGCCAATCTAGGGAAGGCTCTGACACAGATGCTGGCCCGTTTAAATATCTGCTCGAAGGAATCCGTCGTCCGCCAGTACGATCATGAAGTCCAGGGCGGCTCGGTGGTGAAGCCCCTGGTGGGCGTTGAGAACGACGGGCCGTCGGACGCGGGCATCATAAGGCCGGTGCTCGATTCCATGGAGGGCGTGGTCGTCGCGCACGGCATCTGCCCGCGCCTGAGCGATCTCGACGCCTATTCCATGACCGCCTGCGCCATCGACGAAGCGGTGCGCAACGCCGTGGCCGTGGGCGCGGACCTCGACCATCTGGCGGGCCTGGACAATTTTTGCTGGTGCGATCCCGTGAAATCCGCCAAGACGCCCGACGGAGATTACAAGCTCGCGCAGCTGGTCCGCTCGAACATGGCGATTTACGACTACACCACCGCTTACGGCGTGCCCTGCATTTCCGGCAAGGACAGCATGAAAAACGACTACTCCATCGGGAAAACGAAAATCTCCGTCCCGCCGACGCTTTTGTATTCGGTCATCGGCAAGATTTCCGACGTGCGCAAGGCCGTGACGATGGACGCCAAACGGCCGGAGGATCTCGTCTACCTCCTGGGCGAAACCCGCGATGAACTGGGCGGTTCGGAGTGGTTCGCCGCGCACGGCGCGATCGGCAACAAGGTCCCGCAGGTGGATGCGAAAAAGGCGATGAAGCTTTACCGCGCGCTCTCCAAAGCCATCCAGGCGGGCCTCGTGGCCTCCTGCCACGACTGCTCCGACGGGGGCCTGGCCGTGGCGCTCGCGGAAACCGCCTTTGCCGGCGGCCTGGGCCTCACCGTCCATCTGAAGAAAGTTCTCTACCGCGGCAAAAAGCGCGACGACTACATTTTATTTTCCGAGTCGGCAAGCCGCTTTGTCGTCACCGTTCGTCCGCAGGACAAGGCAAAGTTCGAAAAAATTCTGGCCGGCCAGGCCGCCCGCGAAATCGGCTCAGTCACCGGCGACGGGCTTTTGCAGATAAACGGCCTGTCCGGAAAAACCGTGATTCGGGAAAAAATCGGCAGGCTCAAAGACGCGTGGCAAAAGCCGCTCAATTTCTAGACAGGACACAGACAATGGCAAACAAGGTCAAAGCGATCATCCTCACCGGCAACGGCACCAACTGCGAAATGGAAATGGCGCACGCCTGCAAACTGGCGGGCGCGGACCGGTACGACATCGTCCATCTCAGCGAACTGCTCTTCGGCGAAAAGCGCCTTGCGGATTACAACTTCCTGAACCTGCCCGGCGGCTTTCTCGACGGCGACGACCTGGGTTCGGCCAAGGCGGGCGCCAACCGGTTTCTCCACGCCCCCATTGCCGGCGCCGACGAAATGCTCATCGAGGAGCTGCTCAAATTCATCGCCGCCGGCGGTCTGATCCTGGGCGTCTGCAACGGATTTCAGCTGATGGTCAAGCTGGGCCTTCTGCCGGCGCTGGATCAAAACTTCACGACACAAAGCGCGACACTGACTTTCAACGATTCGGGCCGCTTTGAAGACCGCTGGGTGTACCTCAGGGCCGACGCGCAAAGCCCCTGCGTCTTTACCCAAGCCCTGGACACGGTTTATTATCCCGTGCGCCACGGCGAGGGGAAATTCGTCGCCGCAGACGACGCGACGCTTGCGGAAATGGAAAGGAAAAACCTGATCGCCTTCAGGTACTGCACCGCCGACGGCAGCGCAACGATGGACTATCCGGCCAACCCCAACGGCTCCACGCAGGCCATCGCCGGCATCTGCAATGAGTCGGGACGGCTTTTCGGTCTCATGCCGCACCCCGAGGCGTTTTTGCACCGCACCAACCATCCGCGCTGGACGCGCGAAAATCTTCCCGAGGAAGGCCAGGGGCTCGCGATCTTCAAAAACGCCGCGGCCTTCATTCGCAGCAAAGACTTCTAGCGGGCAGAATCAGGATTTGCGCCGGCACACGTCATACAGAAAATTGCATTTTTGCTCGCAGGCTTCCTTGAGCCCCATTGTCGACGGGCAGTCCAGCTTGCATTTTGTTCTTTCCGCCAGGCATTTGGCATCCGAGCACGACAAACAGGCCAGGCACATCATTGTCAGCATGATCACGCCTATCGCTTTGCAGATCGCAGACCGCATAGGAATCCTCCCTTACTTTATTGCGACCGAACTATAGAAAAGTTGAGACCGCGTGTCAATTCTTTAATAGCAGGCTTTAATAGCAGGAAGGATTCCGTGGATCCGCAAAACAATCGTTCCCTTGCCGTTCAATTCCCTTGACAGGCCCATTGGCCTTCCCTATACTCTCCCATCCCAAATAAACAAGGACGTGTCGCCATGATAAAATTCAACCTCAAGAGAAAGATCATTGGCCTTGCCGTCATCGCCGCCGTTTTACCCGTCATCGTCATGATGATCCTCATGGGATCCTTTCAATCATCGGTCTCCCGTCTGACTTCCAAAGAGCTTGGCGACGTCGCCATGGCCAACATGGCGCAGATCGCCAAAGACGTTTACGGACTTTGCGAAACCTCCAACGACCTCATCCAGAGAAAGATCAACAACGGTCTCAACGTGGCCAGAAACATCGTGAAGCTGCACAAGGGCATCGAACCCGGAAAAGAAAAGGTCGTCTGGGACGCCGTCAACCAGGTCACAAAACAGACCCAGAAGGTCGAGCTGCCCAAACTCACGGCGGACGGCGTCTGGCTCGGCCAGAACCGCAATCTTGCAACTCCCACGCCGATCGTCGATGAAGTCAAGCGCCTGGTCGGCATCACCTGCACCATTTTTCAGCGCATGAATGACCAGGGCGACATGCTGCGCGTCGCCACCAACGTGGAGGACCTGGACAAACGCCGGGCCATCGGCACCTACATTCCGGCCGCGCTGCCCGACGGCGGCCCCAACCCGGTCGTCGCGGCCGTCCTGAAAGGCCAGTCCTACCGGGGGCTCGCCTACGTGGTCAACACCTGGTATCTCACCGCCTACGAACCGCTCACGGACAAGGCGGGAAATGTCATCGGCATGCTGTACGTCGGAGAAAAGCTGGAAGCCGTGGCGTCCCTGCGCAGGGCCATCATGGGCATGAAAGTCGGCAAGATGGGATACGTGGGCGTCATCGGCGGCCGGGGCGAACACCGGGGCCGCTACATTATTTCCAAGGACGGAACGCGCGACGGGGAAAGCATCTGGGACCAGAAGGACATCGCCGGCAACGACATCGTCCGGACCATCATCGCCAAGGCCCTGGCGCAGCCCAAGGGCGAGTCCTTCTATCACGAATACATCTGGCAAAACCCCGGCGAACCCGCACCGCGCAAAAAAGTTTCCGCCGTCATCTATTTCGAGCCTTTCGACTGGGTTATCGTGGCGGGCACGTATGAAGACGATTTCTTCGGACCCATCGGCCATGTGCACCGGATGATCAGGTCCCTTTTCCTGAAAGTCCTCCTGGCGGGCGCGCTGATCATTCTCCTGTCGCTCCTGCTGGCCGTCTTCCTCGCTCGTCGCCTGACAAAGCCTCTGGAGCTGACTACCGACCTGGCCAAGAAAATCGCCACCGGAGACCTGCAGCAGACCCGCGAGGAACTGGCGCGGCCGGAGACGACCCGGATCATCGCGGCCGGCGACGAAACGAGCGAACTGCTCAGCGCCTTCGAAACCATGACGGGCAATCTGAACTCCCTCATCGGCCAGGTCCACCGGTCCGGCATCCAGGTCACCACCTCCGCCACGGAAATCGCCGCCTCGGCGCGCGAACTGGAAGCGACGGTAGCCCAGCAGGCGGCCTCCACGACGGAAGTGACGGCCACCAGCCGCGAGATCTCCGCGACGGCGGACGATCTGGCCCAGACGATGGACGGGGTCAACGCGTCTCTCAACGACACGATCGGCATGGCCGAATCGGGCCGCACCGACCTGGCCCAAATGGAAACGGCGATGCGGGAGCTGGTCAAGGCGACGACGTCGATTTCCTCCAAGCTCGCGGTCATCAATGACCGGGCCAACAAGATTTCCAACGTGGTCACCACGATCAACAAGATTTCCGACCAGACAAACCTCCTGTCCCTCAACGCCGCCATTGAAGCGGAAAAGGCCGGTGAGTTCGGCCGGGGCTTCTCCGTCGTCGCGCGCGAGATCAGCCGGCTCGCCGACCAGACGGCCATCGCCACCCAGGATATTCAGCAGGTGGTTTCCGAAATGCAGACGTCCGTCGCCACGGGCGTGATGGAAATGGACAAATTCACCGACGAGGTGCGCCGCGGCGTGGAAACGATGGCCGCGCAGAGCGGCCAGCTCGCCCGGATCATCGATCAGGTCCGGCTGCACGGTCCGCAGTTCACGGCGGTAAAGGACGGCATGTACGGCCAGTCGCAGGGAGCGCAGCAAATCAGCGAAGCCATGTCCCAGTTGTCCGTGGCGGCCGAGCAGACCAAGGAATCGCTTCATGAATTCAAACTGGCGACGGAGCAGCTCAACGAGGCCATTTCCGGGCTTCAGTCGGAGGTCTCCCGGTTCAGAATCAGCTCGTGATCGGACGGCGTAATGCTCATCCTTCAGTTTCAGGCAGGCCGCGAACGCTACGGCCTCGATATTGAACAGATTCTGGAAATTTCCTCGCTGGTGTCCCTGCGGCCCATCCCGCACGCGCCGCCGGAGGTTGCGGGAACCTTCAACTACCGGGGCACCCTCACGCCGGTGGTCGATCTCACCGCTCTGCTCACCGGCGTTGCGTCGCGCCCGCGCATGAGCACGCGCATCATTCTCGTCGCCTTTCAGGGAGAAGACGGCCGGTCCCACATTCTGGGGCTTGTCGCGGAGGAGGTCACCGAAATGATTTCCTGCCGCCGGGAAAGCCTGCAGCAGCCGGTCGTCTCCGTCGGCGGCGCGTCCTACCTGGGCGACATGGTCTTCGACGAGCGCGGCTCCATCCAGCTTTTGGATTTGGAACGGCTCCTGACCCGCGATCTGCTCTTTACCCTCTTTCCGCCGGAGGTCAGCAAGGGATGATCATTCCCCCGGCCATCGCAGAATTTCTCACCGCCTCGCTCGGCATGGCCAAAGACGCCGTGGGCCGGGAGTCCCTGAGCCGCGCCCTGGCCCAGGTCATGCGCCGCGAAGGCATCGCGGATCCGGAAGCGTATGAAAAATTATTCAAGACCTCGGAAGAGGCCCGGCAGAGGCTCGTCGACGCCGTGGTGGTCGGGGAAACCTGGTTTTTCCGCGATCGGGGCCCCTTTGTCTATCTGGCCCGGCAGGCTCCCGAAATGCTGCCGGCCGGCGCCCGCAGCGTTCTTAAAATCCTTTCCGCCCCCTGTTCCACGGGCGAAGAGCCTTATTCCATCGCCATGTCCCTCTTGGCCGCCGGCCTGCCGCCCGCCTCTTTCCGCATCGAAGGAGTGGATATCAGCCGCATCGCCCTGGAAACGGCCCACCGGGCCACTTACGGGAACGGCTCCTTCCGGGGCAATATCGGCGCAGAGATGGCTTCCTTTTTCGAGAAGACGCCTTCCGGGCGGCGGGTCATCCAGCCGGTCCGCGCGCAGGTCGCCTTTTTCCACGACAACCTCACATCGGAAAGAAGCCTTCTCGGACGGGGCCCCTATGCCGTCATCTTTTGCCGGAATCTGCTGATTTATCTGACACACGAGGCCCGTCGGCAGGTTTTTGTCCGCCTTGACCGGCTGCTAATACCGGGCGGGCTGCTCTTTGCCGGCCATACGGAAACCGTCTTCTGGCATCAGCAGGGCTATCTTCCCGTCCAATCGGATCGCGCCTTCGCGCTCATCAAACCCGCCTGCGCGCCGGCCGCCGGAAAACCGAAACCGGCCGCGCCGGTAAAAGCGCCTCCGCCGGCGCCTGTCCCGCGCGCGGTCAGGACGCCGGCGCCCGCCGCAAGACCGCAAGAAAGGCATTCCGCGGCAGACCGGAAACCGCCGACGCAACCGGCAACAGCCGAAGCGACCCTCAGCAAAGCGCGCCTTCTCGCCGATAAGGGCGAAATGGACAAGGCCCTGCGTCTCTGCCGTGAATACAGCCGGACGTTCGGACCGTCCGCCGGACTGTTCGGACTTATGGGCCTCATCCGCGTGGCGCAGCAGGATTCGAACGACGCCGAGGACTTTTTTCACAAAGCGCTCTATCTCGATCCGGACCACTATGAGAGCCTGGTCCACATGAGCCTGCTTTACGCCCGGAAAGGCGACACGCGCAGGGCGGCCCTCTACCGCGCCCGGGCCGAACGCCTGGCCGGCCGGACCGATAACACCTCGCCGGGGGAGTAAAAAATGATTTGCGTGAAATCCCCTTTCCCCGTATCAAGGAAAAGACGGCGGCAACGCAATGAAGAGCAAAGGCTTCGGAAATGAGAGCGTTCCAGCTTCGTCAAACGGCATCAGACAGGATCGGAATCCATGGCTAAAAAAACAGCCGGCGTAAACGGATATTGCTGGAAGGACATCGGAATCTTCGGCGACGGAACCTGCCCGGAGTTGGCGCTCCTGGTGCACTGCCGCCGCTGTCCCGTTTATGCCGCCGCCGGAAGACGGCATCTGGACCGCGACCTGCCGCAAGGCTACCTCGAAGACCGCGCGAAGGTCATGGCGCAGCCCAAGGAGACGGCCCGGAGCGGCGCGCTTTCCGCGCTGGCTTTTCGCGTGGCGGCGGAGCGCTTCGCCGTGAAAACCATTTTTTTTCAGGAAGCGGCCGAACCGTCGCCCGTGCACACCCTGCCGTTGAAAGTGAACCGCATTTTCCGCGGCATCGCCAACATCAACGGCGAACTTTTGCCATGCCTGTCTGTGGCGGACCTGCTGGATCTGACTTCCGGGAAAGCCGCGGACGCCCCGCCTGTCGTCTATGAACGGATGCTGGTGGTCGGACGGGACGGGCATCGCTTCGTGTTTCCCGTCGAACAGATTCTGGGCGTTCACCGGGTCGCGCCGGAGGACCTGGGCGATGTGCCTTCGACATTGTCGCGCTCGGCCCGGGCGCTGACGCGCGGTATTTTTTTCTTAAACGGTTATCCCGTGGGACTTCTCGACGAAGAGCGTCTGTTTCCCGCGATGGACAGGAGCCTCAACACATGACCGCCAATCCTTCCATCGATCCCCTGATGCTGGATCTGTTCCGCGTGGAGCTGGAAAACCACACCCGGACGCTCGAGGCCGGCCTGGTCACGGCGGAGCGGGATCAGACGCCGGAGCAAATCGAGCCGCTCATGCGGGCCGCCCACTCCATCAAGGGCGCGGCCCGGATCGTGGGCCTCTCCGACGCCGTCACGCTGGCCCACGCCATGGAAGACGTGTTGTCGGCGGCCCAGCACGGCAAAAGGACGCTCACGTCCGATGCGGTGGATCTCCTTCTCAAGAGCAACGATTTCTTCGCCGGGCTGGCGCGGCTCGACATCGGCGAACTGCCCGCCGCCCTGGCCAGGGGAACCGCTGAAATCGAGAGCCTTTCCGGCCAGCTGCGGACCTTCCTTGCTGCGCCGGCCGGACAGGCTCTCCCGGCGGCGCCGGCCGCCGGGGCAAAAGAAGAACCGGCACAAGCCGCTGCGCCGCCGAATCCGGCGGCCCAACCGGCGCCCTTTGCCGCGGCCGGAACACCGCCTGCGGCAAGCCCCGCTTCCGACAACACCTGCGCCGGACCGCCGGCCGCCGCGCCGCCCGCGCGCTCCCGCACAGCGCAGGACAGGGCGGAAGGAGGCCTGGTGCGCGTTCGGGCGGAAAATATGAACCGACTGATGGCGTTGGCGGGGGAATGTCTCGTCCAGGCCCAGTCCGTCAAAACCGTCTATCAAAGTCTTTTGCTGCTGAAGAAGGACATGGCGGACGCGGAAAAGCCCCTGCGCCGCTCCATGGAAGCGCAAACCTCCTGTGAAGACGCAGACGGCGAGACGGCCCTTCAGGAAACCCTCACCCGGGTGGACCAGGCCGGACAGAGGATCGCCCGGGACATCATCCGTTTCGAGCGCTTCTCCCGCCGTCTGGAGCATCTGGCCCATCGCCTTTACAACGAAGTCATCAGCAGCCGCATGGTGCCGTTTTCCGACGGCCTGCACGGATTTTCCCGGATGGTCCGGGATCTCGCCCGGGAAACGGGCAAGCAGGTGCGCTTTGAAATTGCCGGAGCGTCCACCCCGGTCGATCGCGACATTCTGGAGCGCCTGGAGGCGCCTCTGTCTCACCTGATCCGCAACGCCATCGATCACGGCATGGAATCCCCCGAAGAACGCCTGGCCGCCGGCAAGCCCGCCGAAGGCACGCTGGTTCTGGAAGCCAGGCACGTCGCGGGCATGCTCAACATCTCGCTGGCCGACGACGGCCGCGGCATCAATCCGGAGGACCTGCGCGGCAAGGTCGTGGAAAAAGGGTACGTGTCGCCGGAAATGGCCGGCAGCTTAAGCCGGGCCGAACTTTTTGAATTCCTCTTTCTGCCGGGCTTTTCCACCTCCAAGGTCGTGACGGAAATTTCGGGACGCGGCGTCGGCCTGGATGTCGTCTTCAACATGGCCCACGAGGTCGGCGGCGCCGTGCGCGTCGATGCGGAAGCCGGCCGGGGCGCGCGATTTCATCTGCAGCTGCCGCTCACCCTGTCGGTCCTGCGGACCCTTCTTTTGGACATCGCCGGCGAACCTTACGCCCTGCCGCTTTCGCGCATCGACCGCATTTTGTCCCTGGCGCCCGCCGACATCCGGGAAATTGAGGACCGGTCCTACTGTTCGCTGGACGGAGAGCATCTGGGCATCCTCGACGCCCGCCAGCTCTTTTCGCTCCCGCCCGCGCCGGCCGGGACGGAAAGACTTCCGGTGGTGGTCATCAGCGACCGGCTCAACCGTTACGGCCTCGTCGTCGACCGGGTGCTGGGCGAGGAAAATCTCGTCGTCCGGCCGCTCGACAGCCGCCTGGGCAAGATCCCCAACATCAGCGCCGGCGCCATTCTGGACGACGGATCGCCGGTCGTCATCTTCGACACCGACGACCTGGTTCGTTCCATCCATCAACTTCTCACCACCGGCAAGCTGCAGAAAGTCGGCCGGGGCCGGCGGGCGGCTGCGGCCGGGAAAAAACGGGTGCTCATCGTCGACGACTCGCTCACCGTCCGGGAAGTGGAGCGCAGGCTTTTGGAAAACGCCGGCTACGACGTCGCCACGGCCATCGACGGCGTGGACGGCTGGAACAAGCTTTCGGCGCAGCCTTTTGACCTTCTGGTCTCCGACGTGGATATGCCCCGCATGAACGGCATCGACCTGGTCCGCACCGTGAAGACCGATCCGCTCCTCAAGGAGATGCCGGTCATGATCGTTTCCTACAAGGACCGGGAAGAAGATCGTCTGCGCGGCCTGGAAGCCGGCGCCAATTATTACCTCACCAAAGGCAGCTTTCACGACGAGAGTCTGCTGGCCGCCGTGCGCGACCTGATCGGAGGCCCCTGATGCCTTTTCGAATCGCCCTGGCCCATCATCAGGAAGACGCCCTCAACGTTCTGCGGCAGATCCTCGCCCCCCAGACGGACTACGCCCTGGCCTGGATCGCACAGGAAGGAGAGGAAGCCCGGCGGAAATGCCGCCTGGACGGCCCGGACATTCTGCTTGTCGATCTGGCGCTCGCCGGCCCGGACGGCGCCCGCCTCGTCTGCGACATTATGAAAGAGACGCCCTGCGCCATTTTGCTCCTGTCCGACGCCATCGCCAAAAACGCGGGGAAAGTCTTTGAAGCCATGGGCTGCGGAGCGCTCGACGCCATCACCACGCCCGTTTTGAACAAAAGCGGCAGCGTTGCGGGCGCGGACGCCCTGCTCAAGAAACTGGCCACCATCAGCAAGCTGCTGGGCAACGCCTCCCCGGCGGCGCCAAAGGCGCAGCCCAAGACCTCCCGCCAGACGGACCGTCTGCCGCCGCTCGTGGCCATCGGCTCTTCCACGGGCGGGCCGAAAGCGCTCGCGACCATCCTCTCGGCGCTCCCCGGCAATCTTGCCGCCGCCCTTGTCGTCTGCCAACATGTTGATCTGCAGTTCGCCCAGGGCCTGGCCCAGTGGCTCGACTCCCAGACACCGCTCACCGTAACGCTGGCGCGGGAAGGCATGCGGCCGCGCCCGGGCGTCGTCCTGGTCGCGGGCACCAACGATCACCTCGTTCTGGGCCCGGACCGGACCGTTCATTACACGACGCATCCCCGCGAATATCCCTACCGTCCGTCCGTCAATACGTTTTTTCAAAGCCTCCGCGAACACTGGCCGGGCAGAGATCTGGCCGTACTTCTCACCGGCATGGGACGAGACGGCGCGGAAGGCCTGGCTTCCCTGCGCAAGGCGGGCTGGCACACCATCGTTCAGGATGAAAAAACCTCCATCGTCTACGGCATGCCGGCGGCGGCGGCGGAGCTGGGCGCCGCGGTGGAAATCCTGCCGCTGGACAGGATCGCCGGCGCCATTTTAAAAAAACTACCTCGCTCTGAAGGAAAAAAAGTATGACAGCCAACGAACCGCAACCTTCCGTTTCCTCCGCCGCAGGGGAAACAACGCTGACGGCGCACAATATCAAGGTGCTGCTCATCGACGACCAGGCCATCGTCGGCGCGGCCGTCAAGAAAATGCTCGAGCCGGAAACGGACATCATTTTGGAGTTCTGCCAGGACCCCACCCGGGCGATTCCGACGGCCGCCGAATTCCAGCCGACCGTGATTTTGCAGGACCTGATCATGCCGGACATCGACGGGCTTACGCTTGTCAAATTCTTCCGGATTCATCCCCAGCTCAAGGACGTGCCGCTGATCGTTTTGTCTTCCAAGGAAGAGGCGCTCACCAAGGCCGACGCCTTCGCCCTGGGCGCCAACGACTACCTCGTCAAGCTGCCCGACCGGATAGAACTTGTCGCCCGGATCCGCTACCACTCCCGGGGCTACATCAACCTGCTCCAGAGAAACGAGGCGTACGCCGCGCTCTTGGCCAGCCGGCAGGCGCTCGCCGCGGAACTGGCCCAGGCGGCGGATTACGTGGTCTCGCTGATTCCCGAACCGCTTCCCGCGGGCAACATCACGACAGCCTGGCGTTTCTTTCCCAGCGCCCAGCTGGGCGGCGACAGCTTCGGCTATCACTGGATCGACGAAGACCATTTCGCCGTGTACCTGCTCGATGTCTGCGGCCACGGCGTGGGCTCCGCCCTGCTGTCCGTTTCCGCGTTCAACGCCATCCGCTCCCAGACGCTGCCCCAAACGGATTTCCGGATTCCTGAACAGGTGCTGGCGGCGCTCAACGACGCCTTCCCCATGGAGCACCACAACAATTTGTACTTCACGATCTGGTACGGCGTGTTTCACCGCCCGACCCGCGAGCTCAAATTCGCAAGCGGCGGCCATCCGCCGGCTTTCCTGGTTTCGCCCGACGGCGTCCTGCAAAAGCTGATGACGAACAATCTGTTCATCGGCGGCCTTCCCGAGAGCACCTACGCGGGAAGCCGCATCGCCGTGCCGCCCGGCGCAAGGCTTTACGTCTTTTCCGACGGCGTTTACGAAGTTGATCCTCCCCAGGGCCCCATGTGGACGCTCGAGGAGCTGGGCGCCTACCTGGTCGAACACCGCCTGGAAAGCGGCGCGGACATCGACGCGCTGTACCAAAAGATGCAGACCTACCACGGACGGGACATTCTGGAAGACGACTTTTCCATGCTGTCCGTCCACTTTCCGTGAGGAGTCAGGCGTCTTGCGGCCGCGTTACTGGTAGCGGAACGAAGCGGTGATGTGCAGGCGCGACAGGTTGTACTGCGCCGGCAGGGGTTGAAAGGGCGCGGCGGCGTTGATGACGTCGAGTGTTCCCTGATCGAGGCTCGGCGAGCCGGAAGAAGACGTAAGCATGACCTGCGACAGGGATCCGTCGGCGTCAATGGACATCAGAATCATCACCACGCCGACTTCATTGTTCGAATACGCCTGCGCGGGATATTTCCAGATGCGCTGAATTTTTTTCTTCACCTGAGCCAGATAGGCGGCGTACTTGGCGTCTACGGAGCCGATATCCACCGTATCCTCGCGCAGACCTTCCGGCGGCAGGGACCTGGCGTCCCGAACCGGCCCTGTCTTTTTCTCGGGCGCCGGTTTGGTCTGCGGCCGGGGCAGGGCGGCCGGTTCGGGCTCCGGCTCCGGCTCGGCGATCTGCACAGAGAACAGCTCGGCGGCCCGGACGTTTTCGCGCAGGTCGACCATGCTGCCGGCTGTGATCAGCAGGACATGTCCGACAACGGAAATGATAATCGGCCACAGAAATAATTTTTTTGAAATCATCGTTTGCCCGCTTTGGGCGCAAGCATATACGGCATTTGCCTCAAAATCAACAATATGATAACGAAACTGTGACATTAGGCACGATGGACCGGATACATGGCGACGGATGAAGACTACATGAAGATAGCGCTGGAAGAGGCGGCAAAGGCCGCTGCCGAAAACGAAGTCCCGGTGGGGGCGCTCCTGGTGCAGGACGGCCGGATTCTGGCCCGGGCGCACAACGAACCGATCGGCGGCAACGACCCGTCGGCGCATGCGGAAATGCTGGCCATCCGCCGGGCCTGCGCAACCATCGGCAATTACCGCTTGACGGGCGCAACGCTTTTCGTCACGCTGGAGCCCTGCGTGATGTGCGCCGGCGCGATCCTTCAGGCGCGTCTGGAACGGGTGGTTTTCGGCGCGCGCGATCCCAAGGCCGGCGCGGTGGCGTCTCTGTACCGCCTTTTAAACGATGACCGCCTGAACCACCGGGTGGCGGTGACCGAGGGGATCTTCAGCGACGCCTGTTCGGAAATTTTGAGTAGATTTTTTAAAGAAAAGAGAGTAAGAGCCCAACTGGCTCCGGAATAAGCCGCGCCGGCTTACGCGCCGCGCGGAAGTGCGCCGCCGCCTTAAAGGCCGTTCTTTTTCATAGGAGTTTGGAAGCCAAGAAGTATAACCAAAAATGCGGAGAGATGTCTGAGTGGCCGAAGGAGCACGACTGGAAATCGTGTGTACGCCCACAAAGGTGTACCGCGGGTTCGAATCCCGCTCTCTCCGCCATTTTCATGTCCTGCGCTTCCAAAACGCATCGTTTTTTCTTAAGCTCATTTCGCGGAGAGTTACCGAAGTGGTCGTAACGGGATCGACTCGAAATCGATTTAGGGGCCACAAGCTCCTACGGGGGTTCGAATCCCCCACTCTCCGCCATTTATTCCAACAGGTTGCCGTTTTTATTTTTTTCTCCGGAGGCCCATCCGCAAAATTTGGGTTGATTCCTTTGCATTTATCCATTAAGACTCTGGGCCGGTTGTAATTTTATTATGGCCGGGTCCCGTACAACGAAGGCTTGTGAACCCCGTCAGGTCCGGAAGGAAGCAGCGGCAGCAAATCCCGTCGTGTGTTGCGGTAAACCCGGTCACCTTTAGTTTTTTTTCATGACGACATCACCCGCGGAACGAGGACCCGTTGGAATATCAGGTTTTAGCCCGAAAATTTCGCCCGCAGCGTTTTGACGACGTGACCGGTCAGGAGCACGTCGTCCGCACGCTGGCCAACGCCATCGGCCAGGGCCGCATCGGACACGCGTACCTTTTTTCCGGTCCGCGGGGCGTCGGCAAGACGTCGGTCGCGCGCATTCTGGCCAAATCACTCAACTGCGAAACCGGGCCGACGGCTGCGCCCTGCAACGTCTGCCCCAACTGCCGGGAAATTACGGACGGCACATCCATGGACGTCCGCGAAATCGACGGCGCGTCCAACCGCGGCATCGATGAAATCCGCGAACTGCGGGAAAATGTCAAGTTTGCCCCGGCCGCCTCCAAATACAAAATCTATATCATCGACGAAGTCCACATGCTGACGCGCGAGGCGTTTAACGCGCTTTTAAAAACGCTCGAAGAACCGCCCGGCCACGTGATCTTCATTTTTGCCACCACCGAAAACCACAAGGTTCCGGCCACCATTTTGTCGCGCTGCCAGTGTTACGACTTCCGCCGCATCTCGCTGGCCGAGATCGCCGCCAACCTGGGCCGCATCGCCCGGGAGGAAGGACTGACCGTCAGCCCCGCCGCGCTCACCTGGGTGGCCGAAGCGGGCGACGGCTCCATGCGCGACGCGCAGAGCGTCTTTGACCAGATCATCTCCTATGCGGGAACGACGATTTCCGACGACGACGTGGAAGAGATCCTGGGGCTTGCCGACCGGAAATATCTTTTCCGTCTGTCCGAGGCCGTGCTGGCCCGCAACGCCGCCGTCTGCCTCACGATTCTGGAGGAAGCCTACCTGGCGGGCATCGATATGAAGCACTTCTATGCCATGCTGCTCAGGCATTTCCGGAATCTGCTTCTGATCGGAATCACCGGCGACGGGGCGTCTTTCGACATCGCGCCCGAGCAGGCCGAAAAGCTCAAAGGACAAATTGCCGGCGTCTCGTGCGAAACGCTGCAGCGGTATCTGGATATTTTGCTTGCCGAGGCCGACAGCCTGCGCCGCAGCCAGGAAGTCCGCATCAAGCTCGAAACCATCCTCGTGCGCATGGCCTACCTGGAGCCGGTCCTGCCGGTGGGAGAAATCCTGGCGACGCTGGAAAGTCTGGAACAACAGCTCGCCTGCGCGCCGGCGCCGACAAACGCGGCGCCGTCCCTTCCTGCGCCGCCGCCCGTCGCTTCCCGGCCGGCCGCTCCGCCGGCAACCCAAGCGCCCCGCTCTCCGGCCAAGCCCGCGCCGGGCGAGGAGCTCAAGAAATTCATCAAACGATCCAATCCGCCGCTCGGGGCGAAAACCGATCCGGCGGAAATTCTGGGCCCGGAGAACGGCACGCTCACGCTCGCTTTTCCCGCCGGATATGTTTTTCTCGATACGCTGATGGAAAAGCCGCAGAAAGAAGAACTGGAAAGAATCGTCGGAATCTATTATTCACAGAAAATCACCCTGGCCATCAAGGCCGTCGATGCGCCCAGAGCCGTCGCCGGCCCCCGCGGTTCCAGGGGAAATTCGCATAACGAAATCAAGCGGGAGGCCATCAACTCCCCGCTGTTTCAAAAAGTGCTCGCCGAATTCGAAGGCGCGGAGTTGGTGGAAATCAAACCGAGAACGGATAAAAAATAGGGAAGGGGTACGATCGTGCAGAACATCAGCAACATCATGAAGCAGGCTAAAAAGATGCAGGAAAAGATGACCCGTCTCCAGCAGGAGCTGGAAACGAAGACCGTCGAAGCCCAGTCGGGCGGCGGCATGGTCCGCGTCCTCGTCAACGGCAAGTTCGAAATTGTCTCGCTTAAAATCGAAAAAGACGTCGTCAATCCCGACGATATTGAAATGCTCCAGGATCTGGTCGCCGCGGCGGTCAACGAAGGCATCCGCAAATCGCAGGAAATGGCGCAGTCGGAAATGGCCAAGATCACGGGCGGACTGGCCATCCCCGGCATGGGGTTGTAGGGCGGCGCATGAAATCCTACGCTCAACCCATCAAGCGACTGATTGCAGAGCTCGCCAAGCTGCCGGGCATCGGCGAAAAAACGGCGGCGCGGCTGGCCAACTACATTTTGCGCGCCACGACCGATGACGTGGAAAAGCTCGCCGAAAGCCTGGTGGAAGTAAAAAGAAAGATCCGCCTGTGCCGGGTCTGCCTTAACCCGAGCGAAGAAGAGGTCTGCCATATCTGCGCCAATCCGGCGCGCGACCGGCATGTGATCTGCGTCGTGGAAGAGCCGGACGCGCTGGCCGCCATCGAGGAAAGCGGCGTCTTTGCCGGAACCTACCATGTGCTGCACGGCGCGCTGGCGCCGCTCGACGGCATCGGGCCGGAAAACCTGCGCCTGGGCGAACTGCAAAAGCGCGTCGCGGCGGGCGGCGTCGAAGAACTTATTTTAGCCACCAATCCCAACGTGCAAGGCGAATCCACGGCCCTGCTCATCATGCGGATGTTCAAGGACAAGCCCCTCAAAATCACGCGCATCGCCATGGGCGTGCCGATGGGCGGCGATCTGAAATACGTGGACAAAATGACGATTTCCAAATCCCTGGAATTCCGCCGGGGCATGTAGGCATCTCTTATGGAACGGAAAACCGCACAACGTCTGCGGCGCATCGACGCCGGGCGCATCACCAACGCAGTGAGAAATCTTTTTATAAAAGCCAACACCATGCTGGGCAACGACGTCCTGGGCGCGCTCAGCCGCGCCCGTGACCGGGAAGAATCGCCCATCGGCCGCGAAGTGCTTGCCAAAATCCTCGCTAACGCCGACATCGCCCGCAACAGCGCTCTGCCGATCTGTCAGGATACGGGACTGGCCGTGTTGTTTCTCGAGGTCGGCCAGGATGTCCGGATCGTCGGCGGCTCGCTTCAGGACGCCGTCGCGGAGGGCGTCCGCCGGGCGTACGCGGAAGGCTTTCTGCGCAAATCCGTCTGCGACCCCTTCACCCGCGTCAACACGAAAGACAACACGCCGGCCGTGATCCATTGCGACATCGTTCCGGGCGACCACCTGCGCATCATCGCCATGCCCAAGGGCGGCGGCAGCGAAAACATGAGCCGGGCGCGGATGCTCACGCCTTCGGCGGGGCTCGAGGGCGTCATGCAATTCGTTCTGGAGACAGTGGAAAAAGCCGGCGCCAACGCCTGCCCGCCGGTGATCGTCGGCATCGGCATCGGCGGTTCGCTCGAAGAGGCGTGCCTGCTCGCAAAAAAAGCGCTGTTGCGGCCGGTCGGCGCAAAAAATGAAGACGACGAACGCCTGGCAAAAATGGAAAGCGACCTTTACGAAAAAATCAACGCCCTTGGCATCGGCCCCGCAGGGTTGGGGGGCCGCGTCACGACGCTCGGCGTCGCCGCACTGATGAAGCCTTGCCACATCGCATCGCTGCCCGTCGCGGTCAATCTCCAGTGCCACGTGGCCCGGCACAGGGAAGAAACGTTATGAATCCGACATTCGCCGCAGGCGAAGACCTGTCCCTCCGCCTAACAACGCCGCTTTCCGCCAAAACCCGCGCCCGGCTTAAGGCGGGCGACATGGTGCTCTTGTCGGGCGATATTTACACAGCCCGCGATGCGGCGCACCGCCGTTTGTACGAAGCAATCGTTAAAGGTCTCCCGCTTCCGATTGATTTGACAACGGCGACTATTTTCTATGCCGCGCCGTCGCCCACACCGGTCGGCAAAGTCATCGGTTCGATCGGGCCGACCACCAGCTACCGCATGGATGTCTTCACGCCGACGCTCATCGAGCGCGGCTTGCGGGGCATGATCGGCAAGGGCAACCGCTCGCCGGAGGTCGTCCTTGCCATCAAGCGTTACGGCGCGGTTTACTTCGGCGCCATTGGCGGCATTGCGGCGCTCACGGCTTCGTGCGTGAAGCACATGGAAATGGTCGCCTACGAAGATTTGGGTCCGGAAGCCATCCGCAAACTGACCGTTTTGGACATGCCGGTGGTGGTTATCAACGATGCCGAGGGCAACGACCTGTATGCCAGAGCCCGGAGTGACTGGAGTATCCTTTCGGAATAACATGTAAATTATCCAAACCAGGAAAAGATATTGACTCCGAATTCCTTCTATATTATGGATTCGGGTCATTTTTATATGTGAAGGAGATGAAACTGCATGATTGAAGTAAGATGGCATGGCCGGGGCGGCCAGGGAGCGGTAACGTCGGTGGAATTGCTGGCCGTGTCGGCAATCGCCGCAGGAAAGTTCGCTCAGGGGTTTCCCAGTTTCGGCCCGGAAAGACGAGGCGCGCCGGTAGCCGCCTTTACCCGCATTGACGACAAGAAAATCGACGTCCGTTCCGGCATCTACGAACCGGATGTCGTTCTGGTGCTCGATTCGAGCCTGATCGGCCTGGTCAACGTCCTCGACGGATTGAAACCGGGCGGCAAGGTCATCGTCAACACCGCCAAGACACCTGAAGAAATCCGCAAAGATCTGAATTTCAACGGCACCGTCGCCACAGTTGACGGCACCGGCATCGCCCGCAAGGAGATGGGAGTTCCCATCGCCAACACGACGATGATCGGCGCCCTTCTGAAGGCCACCGGCATTATGGAGCTCGACGCCATGAAGGACTCCATCGAGCACCGTTTCGGCCGGATCGCCCAGAAGAACTTAAACGCGATGAAGCGGGCCTACGACGAAATAAAAATCAGCAAGTAAGGGGACAATCCATATGGCATTAAAAACTTGGAAAGAACTTCCGATCGGTTGTGTTGTCTTTGAACCGGGCAGCGCCAGTGAATACCACACCGGCAGCTGGCGGTCGCAGCGACCGGTCTGGGATGACGCCAAATGCATCAAGTGCGGCATCTGTTATGTCTTTTGCCCGGAAGGATGCGTACAGCAGGGCGAGGACGGCTTTTTCAAAGCGGACATGAATTACTGCAAGGGGTGCGGGATCTGCGCGCACGAGTGCTGGCCCCGCGCGATCAAGATGGTAGAGGAGGGATGACATGGGTAAACGCGTTGGTTTGGAAGTAACGGTGGCCGTGGCGGAAGCCGTGGCGCTCTGCCGCATCGATATGGCGGGCGTCTATCCCATCACGCCGCAGTCGCACATCGCCGAACATCTCTCCAATCTGGTGGCCGACGGCAAACTCGACGCTGAGTTCGTCACGGTCGAATCCGAACATTCCGCCATGAGCGCGGTCATCGGCGCAGCCGCCGCGGGCGCGCGCGTTTACACGGCGACCAGCTCCCAGGGCCTGATGCTGATGCACGAACTTCTGCCGATCGCCTCCGCGATGCGGCTGCCCATCACCATGGCCATCGCCAACCGGGCGGTGTCCGGCCCGCTCAACATTCTGAACGATCATTCCGACATTATGCCGCAGCGCGACGCCGGCTGGATCGCCGTTTTCGCGGAAAACGGCCAGGAAGCCGTCGATCTGTCCATTGCGGCCTTTAAAATCGCCGAGCATAAGGATGTCATGCTGCCGGTTTCCGTCAACATCGACGGTTTCCAGCTCACGCATATGGTCGAGCCGGTGATTTTGCCTTCGCAGGAAGAAGTCGATGCGTTTCTTCCGCCGTTTGTTCCGCACGCGACGCTCCATCCGTCGAACCCCGTCACCATGGGCGCCTTTTCCATGTCGGACTATTTTACGGAAATCATGAAAGCCAAGGACGAGGCCATTAAAAATTCGCGAAAAGTCATTCTGGAGGTCTGGGACGAATGGGGCCGGCAGTTCGGACGCAGCTACAAGCCGGTGGAAACCTACCGGGCCGAAGATGCGGATATCCTGATGCTCACGATGGGCTCGATGGGCGAAACGGCGAAGATCGCCATCGACGAGCTGCGCGGCAAGGGCGTCAGGGCCGGCCTGGTCAAGCTCCGCCTCTGGCGGCCGTTTCCGTTTGCCGAATTAAAAGCGGCCGTTAAAAACGCCCAAAAACTGATTGTGACCGACCGCGCCGTTTCCTTCGGCGGTCCCGGCGGTCCCGTGTTTTCGGAAATAAAGTCCGCCCTGTTTGCCCAAGCCAGGCGCCCGTCGATTTACAACTATATCATCGGCCTGGGCGGCCGCGACATGGCCGTTTCGGATTTCGTCGGCATGTTTGACCAAGTACTCGCGGACCGGGCGCAAGCCAAGGCGGACACTTATGAATTCTGGGGAGTGAGAGAATGAACATTGTAGAAAATTTTGATTTATTTGCCCCGCGGCTCATCAATAAGAAAGAACTGTTTTCCTGCGGCCACCGCGCCTGCTCCGGCTGCGCGGAAGTGCTGTCCGTCCGGCTCATGTGCAAGGCGCTGGGCGACGACACCGTCGTCGCCTCCGCGACCGGCTGCATGGAAATCGTTTCGAGCATGTTTCCCACCACCGCCTGGAGAATCCCCTGGATTCACGTCGCGTTTGAAAACGCCGCGGCCGTGGCCTCCGGCGTGGAAGCGGGCCTCAAAGCGCTGCGCAAGAAGGGCAAGATCGACGACCGCTACATCAAGGTGGTCGGCATGGCCGGCGACGGCGGAACGATGGATATCGGCATCCAGGCGCTGTCCGGCGCGATGGAACGCGGCCACGACATGATTTACGTCTGCTTCGACAACGAGGCTTACATGAACACCGGCATTCAGCGCTCCAGCGGCACGCCGATGGGCGCCTCCACGACGACGGCGCCGGCCGGCAAAGCCAGCAGCGGTCAGAAGACCTGGAAAAAGAACATGCCCGAAATCATGGTCGCCCATGAAATTCCCTATGTCGCCACGGTCTGCCCCAGCTATCCTCTGGACTTCATCCGCAAGTTCGAGAAAGCCAGAAACATTAAGGGGCCATCCTACATTCACTGCTTTTCCGTGTGCCCCACAGGCTGGCGGTCTCCGTCGGAGACAGCCGTTTCCATGGGGAGGCTGGCTGTGGAAACAGGCGTCTTCCCGCTGTTCGAAGTGGAAAGCGGCCATTACCGCATGTCTCCGGATATGCCCAAAAAGCTCAAGCCCCTCCGCAGCTACTTCAAACCGCAGGGGCGTTTCCGCCATCTGACGGACGCCGAAATCGACGCGATTCAGGAAAGAGTGACGGCCGAGTTCAACAAACTCACCCAAAAGGCCAAATTTCTGTAACCAGACTATCCATAAACGGGAAGGACCTTTAACGCATACAGAGGTGAAAAAAGCATGACAAACGTCAGTGAAATCAGAAAGAAAACAAAACTCATCGTCAAGAAGTATTCTGGCGATAAAAGCGCGCTTATTGCCGTGTTGCAGGATATTCAGGAAGCGTTCAACTATCTTCCGAAGGACGCTCTCGCCACCGCGGCCAAAGCGCTGGGAATTCCGGTCAGCCGGGTTTACGAAGTGGCAACCTTTTACACGGCCTTCAGCCTCAAGCCGCGCGGCGAGCATGTCGTCAAGATCTGCATGGGCACGGCCTGTCACGTGCGGGGCGCGGCGGCCATTCAGGATAAAATGGAAAGAACCCTCTGCATCAAACCCGGCGAAACCACGCCGGACCGGAAGTTTTCCCTGGAAACCGTCAACTGCGTGGGCGCCTGCGCGCTGGGCCCGGTAGTCGTCATCAACACCGAATACCACGGCCAGATGACCATGGCCAAAGTCGATAAGATCATCGGCAAACTGAAAGAAGGAGGCGCGCAGTCATGAAAAAAATTGCCAACGCTTTAGACTTGCGCCGGGTTCAGGAAGACCTGAAGAAAAATTTCGATCCGAACAAGAAGATGGTCACGATCTGCGCCGGAACCGGCTGCCGCGGATACGGCTGCATCAAGGTGAAAGAAGAACTCGAGGCGGAACTGCAAAAACAACACATGGACGTGGAAGTCCGCGCCACCGGCTGCTTCGGCTTTTGCGAAAAAGGCCCGCTGGTGGTCGTCCATCCGGAAAAAATCTTCTATCAGCAGGTCAAGATCAAAGACGTGCCGGACATCGTTTCCAAAACCGTCGGGTCGGGCGAGGTCCTGGAAAAGCTGCTATACCGCGATCCATACACCAAGGAAACCGTTCTGAAAGAAGAGGAAGTGCCGTTTTATAAAAAACAGCACCGGCTGGTTTTCGGACAAAACGGCATGATCGATCCCACCCGGATCGAGGACTATCTGATCATCGGCGGTTACAGCGCCCTGGCCAAGGTCCTGACCGGAATGACGCCGGAAGGCGTGATCAGCGAAGTGAAGAAGGCGGGGCTCCGCGGACGGGGCGGCGGCGGATTTTCGGCCGGCGTCAAATGGGAAAGCTGCCGCCGGGCGCACGGCTCGCCGAAATACGTCATCGGCAACGGAGACGAAGGCGACCCCGGCGCTTACATGGACCGCAGCCTGATGGAAGGCAATCCGCACAGCGTTCTCGAGGGCATGATCATCGGCGCTTACGCCATCGGCGCGTCCGAAGGGTATATCTACGTGCGCAACGAATATCCCCTGGCGGTGCTGCACCTCACCCTGGCCATCGCCGCCGCCAAGGAAGCGGGCCTTTTGGGAAAAAACATCCTGGGGACGGATTTCTCCTTCGATATCCATATCAACAAGGGAGGCGGGGCGTTTGTCTGCGGCGAATCGTCCGCTTTGTTCGCCTCCATTGAAGGCCGCGCGGGAGAGCCGCGGGCCAAGTACATCCACGCCGTGGAAAAAGGCCTGTGGGACAAGCCCACCTGCCTCAACAACGTTGAAACCTGGGCCAACGTGCCGATCATCATCAATCAGGGCGCCGAAGCCTACGCGTCCGTCGGCACGGAAAGATCGAAAGGCACCAAGATCTTTTCGCTGGTCGGCAAGATCAACAACACCGGGCTTGTCGAAGTACCGATGGGCATCACGCTGCGCGAAATCGTCTATGACATGGGCGGCGGCATTCCCAACGGTCGCAAGTTCAAGGCCGTGCAGACCGGCGGCCCCTCCGGCGGCTGCATTCCCGAAAGGCTGCTCGACCTGCCGGTCGATTTCGACAAACTTACCGAAGTCGGATCGATGATGGGGTCCGGCGGCATGATCGTCATGGACGACCGCTCCTGCATGGTCGACGTGGCCAAATACTTCCTGGCCTTTCTCCAGGAAGAGTCCTGCGGCAAGTGCGTTCCCTGCCGGGAAGGCGTCCGCCGCATGCGTGAAATCCTCGAGGACATCTGCGCCGGCCGCGGCAAGGAAGGCGACGTAGAACTGCTTGAGCACCTTTCAACCGGCGTCGCCGACGGATCGCTGTGCGCGCTGGGAGGCTCCGCTCCCAATCCGGTGCTTTCCACAATTCGCTATTTCCGCGACGAGTACGACGCGCATATCCGGGATCACCGCTGTCCGGCGGGCGTCTGCAAAGCGCTCATCACCTACAGCGTCAATGCCGAAAAGTGCACGGGCTGCGGCCTGTGCGTGAAGGTCTGCCCGGTGCAGGCCGCCACCGGCGAAAAGAAGAAGCCCCACTCCATTAATAATGATCTTTGCACCAGATGCGGCGCCTGTATTGAAAGCTGCAAATTTGATGCGATAACCGTTGAATAAAAGGTAGGATAGACCATGGTAAATTTGATTATTGACGGCAAGAATGTAACGGCACAAAAAGACACGATGGTGCTGGAAGCCGCCCGCAGCGCGGGTGTAAACATTCCCACCCTTTGCGCCCATGAGGCGATCTCGCGCTCCGGCTCGTGCAGGCTTTGCGTGGTGGAAGTGAAAAAAGGAAACCGGACCCGGATCGTCACGTCCTGCCTGTACCCCGTCGAGGAAGGCCTGATCGTCGACACCCGGAGCGAGCGGGTGCAAAACGTCCGTCGGCTGGTGCTGGAACTGCTCCTGGCGCGCTGCCCGAAATCGGAGGTTTTGCAGAAACTGGCCGCAGACCTCGGCGTCGATCCCCATCCCCGGTTCGTTCCGGACACGGACAAGGGCAAGTGCATCCTGTGCCGCTCCTGTGTGCGCGTCTGCGAAGAAGTGGTCGGCGTCAGCGCCATCGGCATGTCGTCGCGCGGATCGCACAAGACCGTCGGCCCTCCCTTCAAGGAAGCCTCTTCGGTCTGCATCGGCTGCGGCGCGTGCGTTTACGTTTGCCCCACCGGACATATCGTTATGCAGAGTACGGGCGACAAGCGAAAAATCTGGCGGCGCACCTTTAAGATGCAGGCCTGCGAAAAATGCGGCAAATATTTCGCTCCCGTGGACCAGTTGAAATTCATCAGCAAGAAAACCGGCACGCCCTACAAGGAGCTCGCGGTGTGCACGGAATGCCGCTAGACGTTCACCATCCAATCTTGTTAGACACAAAAGAGCCCGGCTTCATTCGAAGCCGGGCTCTTTTGCACAAGAATCACACGAAAAAAGGAGAAAGAGAAAAAATCCGGACAGCTTTTCCGGCACGCCTCAACTCAACCATCGGCCTCTGGGCCGATCCGATTTCACCCGAACAAACGGCGGCGGCAAGCGATTTTGAAAATGATTCGGATCAAAGCGGAATCCCCCGGTCTGTCCGGACCGCTCGGTCATCATCCGTTTAAACCATTTCGCCAGAATTTCAGGTAGTTCGTTTCCCATTAACACCGTCCAAGGAATCATAAGATAAATGTTCAGGGGGCCGAAGCCCCCTGAACTTGTCCCTTCGTCCCTGACAACCATTTAAAATTCATCTGTCGAGAAAAGTCCGTTTTTCGCGATAAAAGGCTGCCTGAAACATCTCCGTGGGACAGTTTTGTCTCACTCCGTGACCAAAATAATAACTCTTTATGAATCACCCGTAAAGCGTCTTTGCAGATTTCAGAGATCGCTGGTTGCGGTCCGACCAAAATCTAAAAGAAGTTTAAACGGACAAAATGGAAATTGTTTTACCTCCTCAGCGAGCTTTTCCGTAAAAAAGCTGAACACGTTGAATTTTATCGCTTATTAAAGAACATCGTTAATTGGTCTTTTGTTCTTGCTTCAGAAACCGGATCCTTACTCTTAATCCCCGGATTTCTCCCTTTTACAAATCGCCTTCTGCTCACCTCATTTAACCGGTCGCCTGCATCCGGATTCTTTTCCGGTTTCTTTTTTTATTGTAATGTTTACAAATACCATGCCATTTTTTACCACAATACAGGAAGTTGATTTACAAAGGTTTTTATTGACACAGCCGCACAATGCTGCTAGGGTGTGCCACCAAAGTGGGACACATGTGACCCATATAACGGATTTGTGGGACAGAAGGACGGCTTTTTGCCGCCGGAAACGTATAGGGAATATGAAACCTCACACAATACCGTATAAGAAAAAATTCTCAACTCTTTATTCCCGGTTTGAAGATCAGTTCAATGCCGCAAAAACGCAGTGGAAGAAATGCGCCACCGGGCATGCGGACATCGATGGCTCCATTGTACCCGAAGATATTTTGAACGCCTGGCTGCGCTGCCGGAAATTGGGATTGAATCCCTTCAAGAAGCCGGTTCCTCCGATTCTATCCGATGCCCGATTGTGGGCGCTTCGAGAAGGGCACAAACCGATGATCCAGAGCGCCAAACCGGTGATGGATCACTTCTGCGACTTCAATGCCGCCCGGCGATCGCTGGTGTGTCTCTTCAGCCGCGAGGGAGCGCTGCTGGAGGTCCGGGCAAACGCAGGCTATCAAAAGCCCGCGCAGTCTTTCCGCCTGCTTTCCGGCGCCGTCTGGACGGAAGAAACCGTCGGCGCCAATGCCATCGGACTGGTCGTAACGCTTCAAAAACCGGTGCGATTCTTCGGCCCCCAGCATTACATGCGCGCCTATCACGGGGAAACCGCTTGTGCCGCTCCTATCTTTGATGCCCGGCGGCGGTTTATCGGCGGCATCGCGCTTATTGCCAGCTCCTACAGCGCCGATCCACACGGCCTGGGAATGACCGTATCGATGGCCCGGGCCATTGAAAGCGATATTAAAAAAACGGAGGAGCTGGAAAAATCACGCACCGCTGCCAGCTATCATCAGGCGGTACTCCACGCGGTTCCCGACGCCATGATCGCCGTCGGCGAGGACGGCCTCATCACCTTCATCAATGCAACCGCCCGGAAGCTTCTGCGCCTCGATCCGCATACCGAAGGCGGGCGAATGCGCGATCTGTTGTATGCGGGCAACGCCGCGTTATTCCGGATTGTGGAAGGAGAAAAAACCGTCGCCGATCAGCCGGTCCGCATCGCCTCTTCTTCCGGCTTCAATGACTTTTTCGTCACGTCGAGCCACATCCGCAGCGCGTCGGGAAAAACAGTCGGGAAAATGATCCTGTTGAAAGAAGCTGAGGCAGCCCCAAAAGCGACGGTCCGGCCCGGCGGCGCCAAAGCGCTTTTTCATTTCAACGAAATCTGCGGGCAAAACAATCGGTTTGTCCGTACGCTGCATCATCTCCAGCTTGCCGCTAAAAGCGATTCCAATGTTTTGCTCCTGGGAGAAAGCGGCACGGGCAAGGACGTTTTCGCCCAGGCCATCCACAGCGGAGGGACACGGAAGAACGGCCCCTACATCGCAATCAACTGCGCTTCCATTCCAAGAGACCTCATCGCCAACGAACTTTTCGGCCATTCGGAAGGGGCTTTCACCGGATCGCGCCGGGGCGGCAACACGGGGAAATTCGAAGCGGCCGACGGCGGAACGCTTTTTCTCGATGAGATCGCCGAGACCTCCCTGGAGTTCCAGGCGGCGCTGTTGCGCGTCGTCGAAGAAAAAGCCATCGTGCGCGTCGGCGGCACGAGCGTCCGGCCGGTGGACGTCCGGATCATCGCGGCAACGAATAAGAATATTCTGGAGGAAATCCGCAAGGGAAATTTCCGCTCCGACCTCTACTACCGCCTGAACGTCTTCACCATCGAAATGACGCCGCTGCGGGACAGGAAAGACGACATCCCGCTGTTGATTGACAACTTCATCAAGAAATACGGCGGCGCGACCGGCCGGAACATCACCCGTATTTCCGACTCCGTCCTCAGAATTCTTTCCAGCTATCCCTGGCCCGGCAACATCCGGGAGCTGCAAAACGTGATTGAACGAATGATCAATGTCGCTCAGGGAGAGGAACTTTCGGCCGACCTCATTCCCGATGAAATCCTGCACTGGCAGTATCAGGATGGCGGAAGCGATCCTTCCGCAACAGCCCGGGAAAAAGAAGCCATCATGCAAATGATGGGCATCGGCATCCCCCGGAACAAAATCGCCCAGAAAATGAACATGGCCCGCAGCACTTTTTACCGCAAGCTCAAGGGATACGGGCTGAACTGACGGCCGCCCGCACATGGCCAGACCGGCGACGGATGGTCTTTGCCCGCTTCACGTCAAATGGCCGTTTAAAGAATCGGCATCCCGGAATAATCTCCGTAAAGCTGTCCATCGTCAGACGAAGCCGTCACGACGCTGGACCAGACAGACGCCGATTTTCCCGCTTCAGCGCCGGATTGATCCGTTCAGGATCTTTTATTGCCATTTTCTTCTGCCGCCGCATTTGCCTTTTGACTAAAGGAGACCTCCTGTGATAGCGTAAGCCATTAATGATTTTGAGGAAGAACCACCATCAACAAGATATTCGGCAATACATCGGGACTGGGCGCCCAGTCCATCAAATCCCTCGAGCGGCTCTACCGCCGGGCCATTCCCCCGGAAAGCATGATCAGCAATGAACTGGCGCGGGAAGTCTCGTTTCTTTCCAGCGCGCTCAACCGGCAAATCGGACTGCTCATCAACCGCAAGGGCGAGATCAGCATGATCATCCTGGGCGACGCCAGGAGCATTTTCATTCCCAGCCTGGACGCTTTTCGCGCCGCCTCCACCCGCTTTCGGGGATTGCGGCTGATTCACACGCATCTGACCGGCGAAGGTCTGTCCGAGGAAGACCTGACGGACCTCTCTCACCTGCGCCTGGATCTGATCGGCGCGCTGCAGGTCCGCGAAGACGGCTCTCCCGGCAAGCTCTTCTGGGCGCACCTGATTCCCGAAAATCCCCGGGGCGACTACTGGCTCGTTCACGATCCGCAAGAGCCGCACCGCCTGGATTTGAATTTTCTCGCGTTTATCGCCGCCCTGGAAGACGAGTTCGCGCGCCAGCAGAAGACGCGCCGGATCGAAGCGGCGGAAAAGGCCATTCTGGTGCGGGTGGAAAAAAATCCTCTGGCCGGCGCGGAAGCCTCGCTCGAGGAACTGCGGCAGCTTGCCAAAACCTGCGGGGTGGAAGTTTTCGACACGCAAATCCAGTACCGGCCCCAGATCGATCCGAAATACGTGGTCGGCCGCGGCAAACTGGCGGCCATCGATTTGCGGGCCACGCAAATCGGAGCCAATCTCCTGATTTTCGATCACGAACTCACGGCCGCGCAGGTCCGGTCGATTGCCGATTTCACCGGCCTCAAGATCCTCGACCGGACACAGGTCATTCTGGATATTTTTGCGCGCCGCGCCCACTCCCGCGAAGGCAAGATCCAGGTGGAACTGGCGCAGCTCAAGTACCTCCTGCCGCGCCTTCTGCACAAGGATCCCTCGCTGTCGCGGCTGGCGGGCGGCATCGGCGGCGTCGGACCCGGCGAGACCAAGCTCGAAATCGATCGCCGTCGGGTCCGCGAGCGGATCACCCGCCTGGAAAAGGATTTGAAAACACTGGCCCGGTCGCGGGGGCAGAGACGCGGCAGGCGGGAGAAATCCGGCCTGCCCGTGATTTCCATCGTGGGGTACACCAACGCCGGCAAATCCACGCTGCTCAATACGCTTACGCAGAGCGCCGTTCTGGCCGAAGACAAGCTCTTTGCCACGCTCGACACCAAAAGCGCGCGCCTGCGCTTCCCGCGCGACACGGAGGCCGTCATCACCGACACGGTCGGATTTCTCCGTCATCTTCCCCGCGAACTGTTCAGCGCCTTTCGGGCGACGCTCGACGAGCTTGCCGAAGCGGACCTTCTGCTCCACGTGATCGACGTCACGAGCGGGCAGTTTGAAGAACAAATGGCCGCGGTGGAAACCATTCTCGAGGAGCTCGACATCGCGGACAAGCCCCAGTTGCGCGTCTTCAACAAGGCGGACCGCTTCGAAGACAAGGAACAGCTCGCGGCGCTGTGCCGGCGCTTTTCCGCCGTCGCCGCTTCGGCGCTGGACAAAACCTCGCTGGGAAACCTTCTGGAAAAATTGGAAGAGGCGCTGCCCAATACCAACTTTTCAGGACGGTCATTTTGTGCTAGGGAAACAGACCTAGAGGACGAAAGCACTGAAAGCTAAGGTTTCGATAAAGAACATGACGTCTTTGCGCATCGCGATTCTTCTGACTGCGGTATTTTTCTTTCTGACTCCGGCAGCCGCCGAGAAACGACTCACGATCGTGCATACCAACGATCTGCACTCCCATCTGCAGGGGTTTTCGCCGGAGCTCGACTTCCGGCCCTTTGCGGAAAACGCCGATCAAACGCTGGGCGGCTGGTCGCGTGTTGCAACCGTCATCCGACAGACCCGAGAAGCGAGGAACCACCCCGTCCTGGTGTTGGATGCGGGCGATTTCTCCATGGGGTCGCTTTTCCACATGCTCATCCGCGAAGAGGCCTTTGAACTGCGGCTGCTGGCCGCCATGGGCTACGACGCCGTCACGCTGGGAAACCACGAGTTTGACCTCAAGCCGCGGGGGCTCGCGGCCATTTTGCAAACCGCCAAAGCCCGGGGCGGCCTGCCGCCGATCGTGGCGGCCAATCCGGTCTTCGACCGCCGGGAGCCGGCGCTGGCCGAACTGGAAGACGCTTTCGTCGCGGCGGGCGTGAAGCCTTACCTGGTTTTAGAGCGCGACGGCCTGAAAATCGGCATCTTCGGAATACTCGGCCGTAACGCGGTGGAAGTTTCACCGTTTGCCAAACCGCTCACCTTCCGCGATCCCATCGACACGGCGCGCGACATGGTCGACATCCTGCGCCGGCAGGAAAAAGCGGATATCGTGATCTGCCTGTCCCACGGGGGGCTTACCGACAATCCCAAGCACTCCGAAGACCTGATTCTGGCCAGGGAAGTGCCGGGCATTGACGTCATCGTGAGCGGACATTCCCACACAAAGCTGGACAAGCCCCTGGTCGTCGGCAATACGCTTGTTGTGCAGGCCTGGTGCTACGGCAAGCAGGTAGGCGTGATGGATCTCGCCTGGAACAACGGTAAAGTCGCCTTGCAAAACTATGCCGCCGTTCCCGTTACCAGCGCCATCGAAGGGGATCAAGAAATTCAGCGGATGATCGACGGCTTCAAAAGGCAAATCGACCAAGATTTGCTCCGGCCCGTCGGGATGTCCTACGACCAGGCGCTGGCCGAAACCCGCTGGGACCTGACCAACGACGCCGAGGAGTCGCCCTTGGGCAATCTGATCGCCGATTCCATCCGCTGGTACGTCAATACGACCGATCCTGCGGCCGGCGATCCGGCCGCCCGCGTTGTCGTGGCCGTCGAATCCAACGGCATCATCCGCGACAACCTGCTGGCCGGCCGCACCGGGAAGATCATCCTCGGGGATTTGTTCCGCACGTTTCCGCTGGGCATCGGCGCGGACGACACCATGAGCTATCCGCTGATTTCGTTTTACCTGTACGGCTCTGAAATCAAAAAAGCGCTGGAAATCGTGACCAGTGTGCGGCCGCTCAAAGGCGACGATTATTTTCTGCAGATCTCCGGCCTGCGCTTCACCTACAATCCGCGGCGGATGATCTTCGACCGCGTGACGGGCATCGAAATCGGCAGCGAAGAGGGCGGCTATCGGCCGCTCGACTACAGCGCCGCCGATCGACAGCTCTACCGGGTCGCGGCCAACATTTACAACGCCGCGTTTCTGAAACTGGTCGGCCGCTTCACCTACGGAATGCTGGAAATCGTCCCCAAAGACCGCAGCGGCCGAAGCATCGAGAAACTGTCCGACGCGCGGGTGGACGCGGATCCGGCCCGGCCCGGCGTGCAGGAACTCAAGGAGTGGCAGGGACTGGTCAAATACGTGCGCTCCTTTCCCGACACGGACGGCAACAGCCTGGCGGACATTCCGGAGAAGTACCGGGGCAAACTGGGCCGCATCGTCGCAAACCCCAGCATGAATCCGGTCAGCCTCGTTTACCGGCCGGGAAAGCCGACGCTGATTGCGCTTGCGGTCTTGGGCGGATTTGTGCTTTTCCTGGCGGCCGTCGCAGTCGCGATAATAAAACGAAAAAAGTTGAAATTGAAGGCGTGAAGGAGCATAAACGAGATACCGCTATTTTCCCGGGGTTCATCGCCTGTAGCGCTTAAATACCTGGAGCATTTTATGAAAAAAGATTATCTGGAAATCCGCTGGCACGGCCGCGGCGGACAGGGAGCGATCACGGCCGCCAAGGTCGTGGCCGGCGCCGCTTTCAGTTCCGGCTTCGCCGGCGTGGTCATGGCGCCGACGTTCGGAACCGAACGTCGCGGCGCGCCGGTGATGACGTCGCTCAAAATCTCGAAAACGAAAATTTACGATCTGTCGCCGATTGAAAAGCCCGATATCGTCGTCGTCCTCGATCATCTGCTGCTTAAGGAAGCGGATGTAACGCACGGCCTCAAGCCGGGCGGTATCATCGTGCTCAACACGCCGATGGCGCATGAGACATACCACTTTAAGGATTTTAACCTGGCCACCGCGGACGTCACGGCGATCTCGGTGGAAGCGGGCCTGCCGCACGGCATGGTCAACACCGGCATCATCGGTTCGCTGGAGCGGGCGGCAAACCTGCTGGGCATCGACCTGCTCATCGAGAGGATTGAAGGGGAGTTCCGCACCCGCAGACCCGAAAAAAACGCGCTGGCCGCCCGTTTGGCCTATGAGCGCACCGCGACGGGAGGTTGAGATGGGAACACGCCATTACCGAAGAAAAACATCGCACAGCGAGCACGGACCGGGCGACGGCGGAAGAACCGGCTCCTGGCGTGTGGAGCGGCCGGTCTTCGACCGGAATCTCTGCATTCCCTGCAAAAGAAACAAGGAAGCCTGCTTCATCTGCTGGCTGTTCTGTCCGGAAATCGTGATTTCCCGGACCATCCCGCCCACCGTGGATCTGGAATACTGCAAGGGCTGCGGCATCTGCGCCGAAGAATGCCCCACCAAAGCCATCACCATGGTGGATGAAGCCAAATTCGCCGAAGAAGACAAGGAGTAGCCAACATGCATATCATTGAAGACGGAAACGCGGCGGCGGCTCTGGGCGTCCGGCTCTGCCGCCCCCAGGTCATTGCCGCCTATCCCATCACGCCGCAGACCCCCGTCACGGAAAAACTTTCCGAGTACGTCGAAGAAGGGTCGCTTTCGGCTCAGTATATCCCCGTGGAAAGCGAACATTCGGCGCTCGCCGTCTGCATCGCCGCCTCATCGGCCGGCGCGCGCGTTTTCACCGCCACCAGCGCCAACGGCCTTTTGTACATGCACGAGCAGGTCCAGTGGGCCGCCGGCGCGCGCCTGCCCATCGTCATGTGCGTCGTCAACCGGGCGGTGGGCGCGCCCTGGAACATCTGGAACGACCAGCAGGATTCCATCTCCCAGCGCGACACGGGCTGGATTCAGATGTACTGCGCGGATCATCAGCAGATTCTGGACACGGTCATCAAGGCTTACTGGCTTGCGGAAAAGGTCAGCATTCCGATCATGGTCTGCTATGACGGCTACATCCTGTCGCATACGTTCATGCCGTTCGACCTGCCGGAGGCGGGCAAGGTCGATGCGTTTCTGCCGCCGTTTCAGCCGGACTATGCGCTCAATCCCCGCGAACCGGCGAACCTCAACACCGTGACGCTGCCGGACGTGCGCGTGGACGTACATGGCGAACTGGCGCACGGCTACATGGAAATCCGCTATCTGCTTCAGGAAGACCTGCGCCTGGCGCTGGCGGCCGCGGCGGAGATGGAACGGCGTTTTGCCGGCGTTTTCGGGCGCACGGCCGATCCCTACCTCGAACCGTACCGCTGCGACGACGCGGACTTTGTCGCCGTGGGACTGGGATCGCTCACCTATCAGCTGCGGGTCTCCGTAGACGCCCTGCGCGCAGAAGGCATCCGGGTCGGAGTCATGGGCGTGCGCTTTTACCGGCCTTTTCCGGATGAAGCCATTGCGAACGCGCTCAAAGGCAAGAAAAGCGTCATCGTGTTTGAAAAGGCGCTGAGCTACGGGTACGAAGGCGCTCTGGCGTCGGATCTGAAATCCGCGCTTTACGAATACCTGGGCGGCACCGGCAGCCTGCCGACCGTCCAGAATTTCATCGCCGGCATCGGCGGCCGCGAGATCCATACGCAAGAATTAACCGATACCCTGAGAGCCGCAACCCAGGCCCGGGTATCCAAAGAGCCCGTGTGGATCGGGCTCAAGTTATAGGAGCATGCCATGCAACAGGCAAAAACCACCATTCTCAGTTTACCCACCGGCGAGTTCGTCCACCCGGGAACCCGCGCGTGTACCGGCTGCGGCCTGTCCATCGCCTACCGCGTGGGCCTCAAGGCGCTGGGCCCGGACACCATGCTTATCGTGCCGCCCAGCTGTCTTACCGTTTTGCAGGGTCTTTTTCCGGTGGCCTCCACCAAGCTCCCCTGCCTGAACGTCACGTTTGCCTCGACGGCCGCCGCGGCTACGGGAATTTTAGCCACGCTCAAAGCGCAGGGCAACACCCATACCACCGTCGCCGCCTGGGCGGGAGACGGGGGCACCAGCGACATCGGCCTGCAGGCCCTGTCCGGCGCGGCGGAGCGCGGCGACAACTTCATTTATTTCTGCTACGACAACGAAGGCTACATGAACACCGGCGTCCAGCGCTCGGGAACGACGCCCATCGGCGCCATCACGGCCAACACGCCGTTCAAGGGAAAGCTCCAGCAGAAGAAAGATGTTCCCGCCATCATGGCGGCGCATCATTTAAGCTACGTGGCCGCCTGCTCGGCGGCGTATCCGCTGGATCTGTACGATAAGATTCTCAAGTGCCGGGACCTGCCCGGCACCAAATACTTCCACATTCACATTCCCTGCCCGCCCGGCTGGGGCTACGATCCGCGCTACGGCATCAAGATCGGACGGCTCGCCGTGGAAACAGGCTACTACGACCTCTACGAAGTCGTGAACGGCGAATTCCGCCTGACCGCCGCTTCCGAAAAGCTGGTGGAAAAGCGCAAGCTCGTCCCCGTCCGCGAATACTTCCGCTCCCAGTCGCGCTTCAAGGTTCTGACCGAGGAGCAGATCGCGGACATCCAGAAGCAGATCGACGACAAGTGGGAAGGCTACTACAAAAAGAGCGACTAGCCGCAGGCGGGCAGACGGAGAACCCGCAAGGTTCTTCCGTCTGCCCGGAACCGTTATTCCTTGTAGAGGGCCTCGATCAGGTGGCCGTACTTTTCCATGACCACCTGGCGCTTGAGCTTCATCGTCTGCGTGAGCATGCCGTTGTCCAGCGTGAAATCTTCCAGGATGAAATCAAACTGGCGGGGAATTTCATAGGACCCGATGGTTTTGCGCAAATGGTTCTGCACCTCGGCGGTGAGCAGATCCTTGAATTTCCGTCCGGCGGGATTGGCCGGATCGAAAAGGTCTTTCGGATCGACAGACAGGTTGAGTTCGGCGGCCAGATGCTCGAGGAGTTTCATGTCGGGCACGATCAGCCCCACGTTGTATTCATGACCCGCTCCGGCCACCACGGCGTTTAAAATCCAGGGAAGCACCTTCATCTCCAGCTCCACGGTTTCCGGATGGACATATTTCCCGTTGGCCAGTTTGTATTCCTCCTTGAAGCGGCCGGTGATGTATAAAAAACCGTCGTCGTCGAGGCGGCCCCGGTCGCCCGTGCGCACCCCCCGCATGCCGTCGCGTTCCACGATCACTTCTTTGGTCTGCTCCGGTTTTTTGTGATAGCCGATCATGCACTGCGGGCCAAAGCAGATGATTTCCCCGTCGTCACCGTCTTCGCCGGTGCGCGACCGGTCGATCACCACTTTGGTCTTGTTGATGGGCTTTCCCACCGTCCCCAGACGGTTCCCCATCAGGGGCGAGTTAATGGTGATGGCCGGAGAGGTCTCGCTCAAACCGTACGCGTCATAGGTTGGAATCCCCACATCGATGAAGAATTTGGCGATTTCCACGTTCATGGGCGCGCTGCCGGTGACCGCGTTTTCCAGCCGTCCGCCGAAGCGCTCCCGAATCTTGGCCAGAACGATCTTGTCCAGGATTTTATACTTGAGGCCGGCCCGGCCCGTCTCGCGTTTGGCTTTGGCCGCCGCCAGCGCCGCCTCGAAGAGTTTGAGTTTGAGCCCGCCTTCCTCGCGCATTTTGGCCCAGACGCCATTGTAGACGCGATTGAAGATCCGGGGAACGGTAATCATGAACGTGGGCTGCACTTTGGGCAGATCGTCAATCAGGGTTTCCACCGACCCCATGATGCCGATGGACGCGCCGCGCATCATGAACGCATGCAGGTCGGCCGTGATTCCGAACGAATGCGCCCAGGGCAGCATGGAAATGCAGCGGCTGTGTTCGGTCAGGTTCGGAAACCAGGCCAGGCCCGCCTTGACGTTTTCCGCGAGGTTTCCGTGGGACAGCAAGACGCCCTTGGGCTCGCCTGTCGTCCCCGACGTGTAAATCAGGACGGCGACATCCGAATGCTTGGGCTTGACGGACACCACGGGATTTTTCGCCCCTGCGGCTTCCAGCGCCGCCAGCGTGTTTTCCCCTTCGCCCTCGATCAGAAAAATTTTTTTGAGCGTGGGAATTTCGGCGGGAAAATCTTTTACCTTGGCCAGAATCTCCGGCTTGGACACGAAAAGAACCTTCACTTCCGCGTCGCGGATAATGTACTTCCACATCGACACCAGTTCCTTCTCGTACATCGGCACATAGCAGGCGCCCCGTCCCTGTGAGGCGATTTCGCCGATAAACCACTCCTTGCGGTTGTTGGCGATAATACCGACCGCGTCCCCCGCCTGCACTCCCGCCGCCGCCAGTCCGCCCCGCAGACGGTCGATGCGCTCTGCGATCTGCCGGTAGGTGACCCACTGATACGTCCCGCCGGCGTCCTTTTCGCCGATAAAAACGTTGCCGGCGAAACGGGCCGCGCTTTGTTCAAAAAAATCCACCAGATTATCCGGCGGCTCGTACACGTTGCTGTACTCGCCATACTCAAAGATCGCCATAGTTTTCCCTCCTTGTTCTGCCTGTGCCGTGTGAACGACTGCCATCCCGACGCTTCCCTGTCAGCGCCGAATCCGGAGCGCATAACTCCCCTGCCGTGTCGAGAACAAACGTTTGAAGATTTGGCTGAAATAAATCCACCTAAGCCGCTGAAACCGATAAGACCGCAACGAGATACAAAAGAAAAATTCTTGCAGTCGATTTTACTGTGTTTTCATTTTTTGTCAATGGAATTGAACAAACATGTAAGGAGCAAATGATTTGTCCGGTGTTGTAGCAGATAAACTGTCCGGTTGATAAGTTACCTCATGGAGGTGACGGATGAGACGGACGGAGATGTTACAGGAGATCCGGAAGATGCGATTTGAAGAGATGTATGTGGATTGGCAGAAAG